>CEOP01248765.1_pt1 | contig 26516 bp, 24 predicted proteins | sample 361301 | NCBI WGS metagenome assembly CEOP01 (sample SAMEA2619548, study PRJEB7988) | marine metagenome | biome: marine biome (ENVO:00000447); feature: deep chlorophyll maximum layer (ENVO:xxxxxxxx); material: "saline water (ENVO:00002010), including plankton (ENVO:xxxxxxxx)" | depth 55 m
CTTCTTCTTCTTCATCCTCGAAAACGGCACCACAGTGTGGGCAAGAATTGTCACTTTCTTTGACTAAACCTTCACATATTTCGCATGCAAACATCTCTTCATCATCATCTGAATCGCCTCCGGATAAATCTTCAACATCACCATCTTTAGACCTAAATAAATTGATTTCTACCAAGTACTCAAATCCTTTCAAGGCGACTTCTGTTTGAATTGCATGCTCAAATGCTTGTTTCAAATCTTCTGGAGTATCAAGAACTCTGCCATCGTCAACATATGTGATGTTAACAGACAATATATCGGCGGCTAATTTTGCTTGAGGTGTTTCAACTGCAACTCCCCTCTTTCTAGCGACTCTTCTAACTGCAACTTCACACATTCTTCGCAAAAATGCATCATTTGGCGCCTCGTTTTGAGTGCCCAAAGCGCCTGAAAGAATATCCTTTGCAGTATTATCTTCACCTCTAAGGTGAGGCGGTAGTTCTGCCCCTAAAGAAGAAAGTACGTCAGATGCAGAAGACTGATTCATATTCAACCATTGACTTCTTCTTTCGGTTTTCATAGCCTTTTCTGCTTCAGCGAGGCGATTTACCATTCGGTCTGTTGGGGAATTGTTTTGGACAATATTTGGAGTTGGACTATTCATCATATTTTGATTCTGATTTAGGTTAGATGGAATATTTCCTAGAGTTGGTTTGTCTTGAGGAATTTGATTGCCTAGATTAGAACTTGGAACTACATTTGATTGAACATTTTGAGGCGGGAAATTACCCGGAGGGATATTTTGTTGGTTCTGTAAACCTTGGGCGATTTGTTGCAGTAATTCTGGCGATATTGAACTTAAATCAGTTGCACCCATTTCTCTTTGATGCCTAATCGCTTCACCTGAAACTACACCAAAATTACGGCCACCTGATACTTCTTGACCACTTAAACCGATAGAATTAGGATTAGTAAAACCACCAGCACGAGACATATCCTGTCTTGCCCCGCATTCAGGGCAGAAAATACTGTCATCTGGAATTAACTCACTACATGAACCGCACTCCATAGTTTGCACTACCCCCCTAACATTTACTCCAAAGCCTCTTTGCCTAAAGAATTAACTAATTTTAAACCTGTTAATTGATTGATTATAATGTTAAAAATATGTCAACTGAATTAATATTTAACCATAGAGTCAATAACAAATAACCGTTGGACAAACATGAGGGGATTAATTGTCAGTACTTATCAATGACAAGATTGATAATTTACTTAAGACAACTTCTCGTTCCTTCTATCCTACACTGAAATATTTACCAAAGAAAGTCCGTGGACAGATTGGACTTTTGTACCTACTTGCAAGAGTCGCAGATACAATCGCTGATTCAAAGTCTGGTGAAACTGATGAGTTGTTGAGGCTATTACGCGATTATAATGATGTTGCTCAAGGTAAAGCGATTGATTTGCCTGATTTTTCTAGACTTGCTGAAATCCAAGAGAATCAGCATGAGGCTGAACTTTTACTTAATGTTCAAGATGTTGTCGATGGACTTATGGTTTACTCTGAAGAAGATAGGGAGCGGATGTTAGAATGTCTTGATATCATTGTCGGTGGTCAAATTTTAGATCTTGAAAGATTTGGTCCTGCAAAGGAAGGTGGTGTTTTATCTGCACTTAATGATAATTCAGAATTGGATGATTACACCTTCAGAGTTGCTGGCTGTGTCGGTGTTTTTTGGACAAAAATGTCCCTAGCACATTTAATCACTTTGCCATCTGAAAAAGAGACTGTGTTTTTTGAGAAAGGCACTAGATTCGGTAAAGCATTACAGATGATAAATATTTTACGCGATATTCCCGAGGATTTGCGATTTGGACGCTGCTATATTCCTGAACAAGAATTAGCCAAACATGATCTAAAACCTGAAGACTTGTTTGATTCTAACAACATTGAAAAATTTAGACCTCTATACGATGAATACCTTGACCTAACAAATGAACATTTAGATGCTGCAATAGAATATATCAAGATGCTTCCTGAGACTCAATTTAGACTCAAGGCTTCATGCATGCTACCAGTATTAGTTGGACAAAGAACCGTTACTTTACTCAGAGATGGAAATATTCTCGATTCATCTGATAGAATTAAAGTAACTAGAGATGAGATGAAATCTTACGCTAGAAAGTTATTACGTGCATTAATCATCCCCGGTGGAGTTAAAAGACTTCTCGAAAAGAATAAGAATTCATAAAGCGACCCTTGATGCGCTTAGTTAGTAATAAGTTACTTTTGTTTTAGGCTTAGTTTTATATTGATTTAGAATTATTTCTTTTGATGCTTTGAAACAAAGAAATCAAAAGGGAGTAGTCATACAGGTGACTGATAGGGATGTTGGAACGCCGGAAACCTCTCGACTTACTTTTCCCTCTCAAGGGAAATGCAAAGAGTCGCACAGGTAGCGATAACAACGAACCTTTGACCACCTTACAACGTTTGAGAGCAGGTGTTGTTCTTGCAGGAGATGCTGTCAAGGCTGTAAGCGTAACTGCCATGGAGGCATTGAGAGAAGGTGCTACATTCATTGGACTTGTGTCAGAGAAAAACGAACTAGTCGATCCCTTTGAGCACCTTGACGCACCAATATGGTCAGAAAAACCACCTCAAGAATTATTGAAGTTGGCTTATAGTTACTGTGAAGAGTTGACTATTAGAGAGGCAGGTAATTTCTATCACTCATTCAAATATTTACCAGATGAACAAAGACAAGCAATGTGTTCAGTTTATGCATTTTGTAGAAGAGCCGACGATATTGCGGATGGTGACTGGTCCGATAGATTCCCTGGAAGTGGTGGTGAAGAAAATATTGAAGCAATCGCTTATCGTGAAGAATTAGAAGCTCTTCAAGACCGAGGAACAATCCTTGATGAAGCATCATATTTGAACAAAATAACTCAGTTATTTTTCTTTAGAAAGAAACTCTCAACTTGCTATACTGATGTTTATTCGACCGACCCTGTATTCTTGGCATTAAAGGATACAGTCGACAGATACACGATTCCTAGAGAAGTATTTGACGACCTTATTTCAGGAATGGAAGACGATCTTTACAATAATAGATATCGTACTTTTGATGAACTTTACAACTATTGTTACAGAGTTGCTTCAGTAGTTGGGCTAATGTGTATAGAGATTTATGGATATGAAGACCCTCTTGCGAGGAAGTATGCTGAATCATGGGGTATTTTCATGCAATTGACCAATGTTTTGAGAGACGTTGGAGAAGATATCGAAAGAGATAGAGTATACTTACCAATAGATGAATTGGAAGCAAATGGAATCTCTGAAAGTGAACTAGATGGAAAGGTTGTTTTGAATAAAACTTGGGAACCTTACTGCTATCATTACGCAAAAAGAGCTAGAACCTATCTTGAAGAAGCAAGGCAACTTCTGCCTCTTCTGCCTCGAAGAACAAGATACTCCCCCGCTGCAATGATTGCTTTCTATGATAAAATTTTAAGGCAAATCGAAAAGCAGCAAGGTGATGTTTTTACCAAGAGAGTCAAGTTAAACAAGGTCCAAAAGATGAGTCTAGCTGCTGCTGTTTATGTTAGACACAGAATATTACCTAGATTCCTAGACCCACTATGGTCTGGACTTGCAAGGATTGGATTACTTCCTTCAGTTTGATCAAGCATTTCTTGTGAATGCTTGAATACCTGTGATGTATCTTCCCAATATCAAATTGTGAATATCGTGAGTTCCTTCGTAAGTCTTCACTGATTCAAGATTGGCCATATGGCGCATTACTGGATATTCATCTAGTACTCCGTTTGCTCCATGAATATCTCTTGAAACTCTAGCAATTTCTAATGCAATATCCACATTGTTCATCTTAGCCAACGAAATTTGTTCATTGAACCAAGTACCATCATCTTTCTTTTTGCCTAAGTGATAAGCTAATAATTGACCTTTGGTGATTTCTCTCAACATCCAAGCTAATTTATTTTGAACCAGTTGATACGATGCAATTGGATGGTCGAATTGAATTCTTGATAGCGCATAGGTTTTAGCGCTGTGGAAACATGCCATTGCAGCGCCTAAAGCACCCCATGAAATACCAAATCTTGCATTATTCAAACAAGAGAATGGTCCTCTTAGACCTTTGACATCCGGTAGAATTCTGTCCTTTGGAATCTTACAATCTTGGAATACTAATTCACTTGTAACTGATGCTTTTAACGAATGCTTACCTTTCATTTCAGGAGCGGTGAAACCTTCATCATCTTTCTCTACAATGAACCCTCTAATCACTCCATCTAACTTAGCCCAAACAACTGCTACTTGAGCAATAGTACCGTTGGTAATCCACATCTTTGCTCCATTCAATAAATAGTGATCTCCTTTATCTTCGGCTCTTGTAATCATATCTCCTGGATTGGAGCCATAATCTGGCTCAGTCAATCCAAAACATCCAACCCATTCTCCGGAAGCCATCTTTGGAAGATAGTAATTCTTCTGTTCTTCCGTTCCAAAATCCCAAATCGGATACATAGCCAATGAACCTTGGACAGAAGCAAATGAACGTAGACCTGAGTCTCCTCTTTCTAATTCTTGACAAATCAAACCATATGCTACATACGATAACCCTGGGCAACCATATCCTTTCAATGGAGCGCCTAATACTCCCATTTCTCCAAGAGCAACTCGCCATTCATCAGGAAATACTCCTTGCTCACAGGCATGCTCTATTTTTGGTAGAACTTCTTCATCGACCCAATCACGAACCATGTCGCGGATCATTATCTCTTCTTCTGTAAGTAAACTTTCTATGTCGTAAAAATCGACCCCTTCGAACGGCTCCATATTACCCTCTCAAATTATCGGGGACATAGGCGCTTCAAGAACCTAACTCTTTTTTACTTCTTACTCTTTTTTCCAAAACCCCTAAATTGGGCGTATTTTCTCTGTAAGGTTTTACTATTCATGTAAATTAATCCTAATACTACACCTGGTACAGAAATAACAACTACATAGCCAATTATTACTACAACTAAACTCTCTGAAACATCTTCTGTAATAGGACTAAACGATATAACATTGCCAAATGAAGTAATAATAAATCCATCATTGAAAGAATTCTCCCAGGCAAAGGATATCGAGCGACCTGAAATTATCGCATCCCATTGGCTCACGTCTTCTGACGAAATATGGACATATGCTTCATCCGTAACTGGATATTGTCTGACAGTTGAAAATGGTGCTAGAATAATAAGTGAAGTACTATCATGACCTCTTGAAACTTTAGTGAAATCACCTTCTAAAGTAGTGTACTGTACTGAACTGCCTGCTGAAGATTTAGTTGAATCTATCGAATCGATAGAAATAATCCTAGTTCTAAGGCCTGTTCCAAAAGCTACACATTCTTTCAATATCGGTTCAGCACAATCTACATCGATCCAAGTATCTGTGCTTGTACCTGAAAGCCATGAGATATTGTGTGTTGGGCCGATTACAGCAAGCCCATCATCAAGAGTTGACATTACACAGACATCGATGTTTCTATGGCAGGAAATACCAGTTATGGAACTATTCTTAGAATTGTCAAGGGCAACAAATCCAATACCTTCAGCAAATTTCCAAATTCCACCATCTTCAGCACCAAAGTATGCATAATCTCCGGCTTGCCGCCATTCAACCGAACTCAAGTCTCTTCCAATAATTTCTCCAGTACCGTTTACAAGAGTTACTCCGTGATTTGAGGTTTCATATCTCAAAGCAACTCCCTTTTCTCCTGCGATAAGTGCCGCTTGTCCTCTTGGGTGCCATGATACATCAATTAGAGAAACTGTACGGCCGGTGTTCAACTCAACGTCTTTTGACCTATCATCTGCTTGTAATGCTGATATTTCCCTAGCATAGCCGTCCAAACCGACTAGAAGTACTGATTCCCCATTAGGGGATAGCGCTCCTGCTAAGACACCCAAATCAGAATTAGAAAGTGATTCTTCGATTTCCAAGTCGACTACTGACTTGGAAGCAATAGTTGAAGGAATCAACAAAATAAAAAGACAAGTAAAAACAAAAATCAGTTTGCCTCGCATAATGTGTCCACTTAGCAATTAAACAAAACCTCTTCGCACAAATTATCTTCAATTAAAATAAAAAAAATATCTCTTTTTGACGGTGAGCCTTATGTTCAATGGAGTTTTGCATCGACTTATGGAGAAGTTTGCAGTTAAGCGTGGATTACAAAAGTCGATGGGTGGAAATGTTGGTCTTGCCAAATTAGCAACCGAATATTTCGAAAATGTTAATGCTGATTCAGAAGGAAAGTTTACTGCTTCTTTCGGGATATTAACTAGCGTAAGCGGATGTTTTGATAGCGACGGTAAATTGTCCATGGATGTCGTCCAACTAAAAGGCCAAGAACTTGGAGAATTCTTATCATCTGATAACGGAAGAGAATTAGCAATGGAATCCAGAAAAAGATGGTCTGGATTCTTAGATCTGGCTACAGGTTACAGTCCAAAGCAACGTGGCGACAAGGCTAAAGAGGAGGCAAAGAAATTTTCTAAGGCTAGATCTGCAATCAAAATGGCTCACAAATCTATGCAAATGGCTACATCAATTACTCAAGAAAAAATCGATACTGCAAATAAGATGATTGCAGATTTGGAAACGATGATCGAAAATGGAGAGGCTCCTTCTGAAGGAAGAGTCAAGAAATTGAATGACTTATTTTGAATGTGATTTCTATGGACGTAGACACTATCCTCGCACCCTTTGAGGAAAGATGTCAACGCTTGAGTGAACTAAATCTGGAGCAGCGAAATAGAATTGCATCGATTGTCGGTGGAGTCGAAGAGACTGTTGGAATAGACCACTTAGTCGACTGTATTGCAGATGGTACTAGTATTGGTGGAGATGGAACCATCAGATGTTATGTTGGATTTGAACCATCTGGGAAAGCACATATTGGATGGAAAGTTCTTGCTTTACAACTTAAGAGAATGCTAGATGCTAATGTAAATGTTCTAATTTTCCTTGCTGATTGGCATGCATGGATAAATGATAAATTCAATGGCAAAATGGAAGATATACAAGTTACTGCGAAGTATATGGAAGATACTTTCAGAGCCTTACTGGGACATCCTGAAGAGGGTGATGGGCCAGGTCAACTGAGATTCTTTTGGGCTTCAACCTTAATGAATTCTGGTGACTACTGGGCTCGTGTACTAAGATGTTCAAAGGGTGCAACTCTTGCAATGGTAAGAAAGACTTTCACTATAATGGGAAGGGATGAAGCCTCTTCAGACCACGACTTATCTAAATTCTATTATCCTGCAATGCAAGCATCAGATATATTCGAATTAGATATCGACATCGCAATAGGTGGAATGGACCAAAGAAAGGCTCACATGTTTATGAGAGATGTTGCAAGTAAATGGGGATGGAAAAAGGCAACATGCCTTCATACCACAATTATATCCTCACTAAAATCAACTGGAGCAAGGATGGAAAGTTTTGACCATAAAATGAGTAAATCCGACCCATCCGGTGCAATATTGATACATGATACTGAAAAGCAATTGAGGAAAAAGATGCAAAAGCATGCTTATCTCAATCCGGAAGATGAATCTTCACCTGTTTACGAATTAGCAGAGCACGTGGTACTTCCTGAATGGGGAGAGATAAATGTCACTCCAAATCCCAAATTTGGTGAGCCTTCGACATGGAAGGATTTGGATTCTTTCAAGAAAGCTGTTCAAAGCGGAGATATTCATCCACTAGATGCAAAGTTAGGAGTTGCTGATGGAATCTATAGAGGATTGCATGAAGTCGCTAAGTTCTTTGAAGAAAATCCTGAAAGGCTCGATGCTGTTAATGAATTATTAAAATAATTTATTCTTAAAGCCAGGCTCAATACTATGAATTTTTAAAATTAAGACTCTTCTAGTATCCATTGCAAAGTCACGGTTTGGTAGATGGTCCAACTCGACCCAAGCATTGACTGTAACCTCTTGAGTAAGAGATAATTGACCAACATATTCATCATTTATTACCGCTAGATAACGGAATAAAGGATTTCTAGTTTCATCATGTGCGTGTCTTTTAAGCATTACAGGGCATGTTAATTCGATATACTGAATATCTTCGTATATATTACCCTCAACTATCATCGAGATATTTGTCGGGGGAGGGATTTTTGCCTTTCCATCTGTTTTTTTCATTTCATCATAATAAGATTCTGCACACAATGAACATTGAAAAGAACGCTTCCTTTCTCTTGCTAAAGATTGCTTGATAGACCATGTGGTTCCACATTCATTACAGATATACTGTGACTTCTTGAGCCAACCCATTGGAGAATCTAAGTTAGTGATTATACTATTAAAAGACAATAATCTACCTCTATCTCTAGTTCTCACATCACCCAGTAAATATGAGAATTCGTCATCAAAGCCAATTATTCTTATCACTGGACGTGTCCTTGAATTACGTGTCTGAAATTGTTCTCTAATGACTTGATTACCCAATTCAAGACATTTGGTCGGACTGTTAGGGAAAATAGAGTGTAGAGGCGTATTCTTGAGATACTCCCACTGAACTTCAAATCCAAAAACATCTTCTTCACATAATAAAAAATAATCTAGTTCGGAACTATACTTCTCTTCAAAAATTAATCTCCAAGCATTGAGTATTTCTTGAGCCTCAATGTCAGGTTCTGTGGCTTTAATTTGTGACATGGAAATTCTTGTCATAAGCGACGGTTTTCAAAGATTTCTGTCGATTATGAAAAATTCATCAATAACAATGTTCATCAATTGATTTCCTTACGACCAATTATCAGCGTAGGTGTTAATGTGGCAAAAATTGCAGTTCTAGTTAAGCAAGTACCGGATACTAATTCAAAAATAGTAATTTCTGGTGATTCAGTAGACCTTTCAAGTGTGAAAATGGTGATGAGTCCATATGATGAATTCGCAGTAGAAAACGCATTGAGACATAGAGAGTCTGTCGGCGGCACTGTTACAGCAATTACAGTCGGCGGTGCAGGTGCAGAAAAAGTCCTCAAAGATGCTAAAGCAATCGGTGTTGACGAGATAGTTAGGATCGATTGCGATTCATACTTAGACTCAAATGCTCTTCAATCTATTCTAAGTTCCATGATCTCAGAAGGTGGATTTGAAGTAGTATACTGTGGAAAGTCTGCAGCAGATACTGGAGCAGGTTCGACTGGACCTGGAATCGCAGAACATCTTGGATGGGCTTCTGTTTCCAACATTATAGACTCAAATAGTGAAGGGAACTTTACTGTCGTCGCACCTCTAAATGACGGAAATGCCGTTATTGAGGTCCCACTACCTGCAGTAATTACTTGTGACAAAGGAAATACAAAGGTTAGAAAGCCAAATGTGAAGGGAATCATGCAAGCAAAAAGAGCTCAAGTCGATGTTAGGAGTTGTGAGATTCCTACGTCAGCAGTTAGCATTGTTAATCAAAGTCTACCTCCTGCCAAGCCTGAAGGTAAAATGTACGAAGGTGGCCAATCCGCTTCTGAAGTGGCTAGATTGCTTAGAGATGAAGCAAACATTATTTGAGGTGAAAATATGACAAATACAATAGTAATAGCAGAATTAAACAAAGGAAGTATTCATTCAACAACTAAAGAGTTAGTCTCAGCAGCACAAATGCTAGGCAATTCTTGCACGGTGATAGTACCGTGTACAGATTCATCTGTAGCAGATTCGATAAGTTCTACTTCAGGAGTAGCAAAAGTAATCGTTGCAAAATCCGAAATTTTTGCAAACTATGATGCTTCAGGTTGGGCATCTGCAATTGATTCGGTAACTCCAGAAGGAACAATTATTACTTCAGCAAGCCCTCAATCAAAGGACTTAGCAGCTAGATTAGCGGCTAGAAGAAAACTCTCAGTAGTTCAAGATGTGGTATCTATCCAAGATGGCCAACTTACATCACCTGTTTACTCAGGTAAAGCAATGCAGACTGTTTCTGTATCTGGAAATACAGTCGTTAGTATTAGACAAAATGTGTTTGATGCATCACCTGATGGTGGTTCTGCTGAAGTATCTGTCATCGATGCATCTGGAAACGTAGCCACTGCAGTAAAAGAATTAATTTCTAGAGCATCTGAAAGATTGGATGTATCTGAGGCAAACATCATTATTTCGGGAGGAAGAGGAATGGGTTCTCCAGATAACTTCAGTCACTTAGAACAAATTGCTGACACCTTGGGTGCTGCTGTAGGGGCATCAAGAGCTGCAGTTGATACTTGGGATGATATTCCTCACTCGATGCAAGTAGGACAAACTGGAAAAACTGTAAACCCTAATCTATACATTGCAGTTGGGATTTCTGGAGCAATACAACATTTAGCAGGAATGAGGTCATCAAAGTATATCGTTGCAATAAACAAAGATGCTGATGCACCAATTTTCCAACATGCAGATTACGGAATTGTGGCAACTTGGGAAGAAGCACTTCCTGTTCTTCAATCAAGTCTTTCTGCAATGATGTAATCACATATATTTTCCAATAAAACCGCCATTGTTTTGGCCAGATTGACCAACATATGGATTGGTTTGTTTCTCGATTCCAATAGATGTTAGTGGCCCGTGTCCAGGATGTACAATAGTATCTGGATCAAGAGGCCATAATTTGGTCTTTATCGAGTTAGATAAAACCTCAAAATCGCCACCAGTATTGGGTAAATCTGTTCTCCCTACCGAACCAGCAAACAAAGTATCTCCAACAAAAAGGTGGTCTGGACCATCTGAAATGTCAAGTAATAAACAACAACCACCCAAAGTATGACCTGGGGTATGAAGAATTTTCAAACTGATATTACCAAACTCAAGTAACTGTTCATCCGAGATTTGATGGGTTGCTGTTGCTGGTTCTGGAAGATTTATTCCGCGCCTAGCGCCTGATACCTTGGCCAAAGATTGTAAAAAGTAATCATCCTCATGCAAATACCAATTGACATCATATCTTTCCAATAAATAGGGAATATGACCACTGTGGTCATAATGTGCATGAGTATTAACAAGCGCGACTACTTTTCTATTTGATATTCCATATTCATGCATTTCTTCAGCATTTAGTGGACCTGTGGACCAATTAGGGCCTGTGCCTTGAAATTCTTCAATCCAAGAAATTATTCTTTCTGACTCTCCGCCACCATCAATTATTATTGTATCACCTGTTGACAAATCAGTGACTACAGAGCACCTCATTTGTAAATCTCCAACCATAAATGATTCAATCCAAGGTGATTCAAGTGCCATAATAATACCTACTTTTCTATGATAATTGTGATATTATCACTATTCCAATTCCCATCTACATCACAAATTCGTAACTCGAATTGATATCTGCCAATATTAAGTTTAACTTTAAGTTTAGCAATGTCAGATATTTCTCTGCCAGTAGAATCTACCCATGACCATACTGTTATCCTTTCTTGAGGGTCATAACTTGGAGTCCCGTCTAAAATAACTACTGCAGTGCCATCTTCTAGCGCTGTGATTCTCTGGTCTCCACCTGCATTAGCCACAGGTATTTCTGTTTCTTCAATAGACTTGTTAAGTTCATCTAAAATAGATTCTTCAGGTATCATAGCCATGTTTTCGATGGCATCATCCAATTGAGATAATAGTTCATCTGTATCAATATCCATAGTTCCTTGTATTGATGATTTATCTTCGACATTATTATCTATTTTCAATGCCCCCATGAGTTCATCTATAGATTCTGAAGTAGTCGTTAATTCTGTTTCTTCCCACTGTTGTGCCTCTTCTTTTGTCAAATGTTGGGATATTTGCTCACCTGAGTATAACTCTTCAGAAGTTAACTGTGTAACTTCTTGTACGTCATTAAACCAAGATGGGAGTTCAGATTCATCTATTTCAATCAATTTATCTTTGAGAGAAATTTTTCCAATCGGTTCTGATTCTGTCCAATCGTTTTGGTCTTCACCTGCAAAAATACATTCCTCGCCATCATTTGAAATTTCAATATATTCTGGTATTCCTTGATGTTCCACTTTCCATAAATCTCCATTAGAATTATAGCCAAATATGAAGAACCATGCAGAGCATATGATTTGGTCTGAGTGGAAAATTAAACTTTTAATCGGATATTTACAATCAAATAAAACCGACATGTCTTGGACGAATTCACCATTCGACCCCATTTCTAATTCCATAACTTTACCGTCATCAAAACCAAAAATAGCACCTCTCTCAGAATTTGTAGAAACCATCAGTCTTGAATTAATATCAATTCTTCTAATCAATGAATTATTTGAGATATCCCAGATTTCTAGTTCTAGAGCCTCTTCTTCTCCAGGAACCAATGCGTATCCCTCACGCCCGATAATCAGATTACCATTGCTTGTCGAACCTATTGAAGTAATAGATTCACCTAATTCCCCGCGGGAAGGGCGTTGCCATACTGTTTCACCATCCAAAATCGCTCTGACTTCTCCATTCTCATGAGCAGTGATAAGATATTTTTGCATTTTTTCAAACTTTGTTACCGAGTTATATTTACTACCTAAGTCAATAATTTCTCCATCCATGAGTACAAAATGTAACCTGCCCAATGAATCTATGATTGCGAACCTGTCATCAAGTTCAATTAAAGAGAAACCTCCTCCTTTGATTTCAGACTTCCAAATAACTTCTCCAGAAGAATTTAAGCATACTAGTCCGAACAGTTCATCTAAAACAAATATTTTATCGTTGGAAATAGATAATCCAGTAACCTTGCCTTCTGATTTCCAGAATAGTAAATCTTCACCGTTTTTATCAGCTGGTTTGTGCGATATACAAACCAGTCCATTTATCTCCGACCAAACTGTAATCTTCCCATTTGGAGATAAAGCCAAAGCAGAAATTCTTGCCTGTGGACGAAATGCCACTACAACTTCTCTACTTAGCATGATTATTCCTGTTTGCCTTATACCATTAAATTGACTATCTATTGACAGTCTAATTTACCCAACTAACTAAGTCAGGGTGAATAATATTTTTTGATGGCTCATTGAAATGTTTTAGTAAATTTCTAATCTCATCCTTAGTCCATCCAGTAAGGGGGGATAAAGTCGAAATTGGAGTAGTCTTTACTGCTTCAGGCCTCTTTCCAATGAAAGGTTGTGCCTGCTGTAACGTCAAGCCCATTATACCCCATGCGGGTCTATCAAAGGCATGTCCTCTCATCTCATGTTCCAATGTTCTTTTACCAATGAAAGGGTCGAAACTTGATAATTTCTCAATATAATCTGGATTTGAATCAAGAACAGGAATTAGTCTTACCCCTCGCCTCATTATAAGAAAAGCTTCAAGCATTAATTCTTCACTACTAAGTTGAATCAATACATCACCTTGTACTCCTGGTGGAAGACCTCCACAAGCCTGAATTCTGTATTTTATCTGGAATAGTTCATCATTATCAACAATTAATTTGATCCATTCATCTGGGTCGGTTAGATTAACTGATAATTCAGGATCTAAACTAAGCATTTTTGCTCCAATTCTACTTTCATACTCTTTAGAATTTATTTTTCCGGTTTTAGCAACACGCTTTACACGTACTCCAAATGTTCGCTTTTTTCCGATATTATGTGAATTTTTAATTACATCTTCTGCAATCGATTCAGGATTTAATCCACAGTCCAATTTAACAATACGATCTATTGCTACAACACCAATTACTCTTGATAATAAGTCTTCGACTTCTTCTATTGAATCGTTTGATGATACATGATCTTGTGTGCCACTTACGTGATGGAATAGTGTTATTTCTCTTTGTTTTGCCATTTCAAGCATATTTTTACGTAAAGAACGTTGAAAAGATTTCCTTACTGATTTTGATTTCAACCCCAGTTCTCCAAAACGTAGAATCCAAGAATTTAGCGACATCCAATCACTCACGCTGAATCATTATGTAAATCCAGAATTTGATCTTCTTCCATGTCTTCTTGCTTAGCAGTATCATTTCTCTTGTCATGTAATTTCTTTAGATAGGCTTCTGTTATGTTTCCTGTAATATATTTACCATCAAAACAACTAGAGTCAAAGTCCATTTCTAAATCAGTATCCATAAGTATTGATTCCACTAAATCATCAAGTGTTTGATAAAATAGTTTATCACTACCGATTTTTTCGTTTATTTCCTCTATAGAACGGCCATTTGCGATAAACTCATTGGCTGCAGGCATATCTATTCCATATACGTTAGGATATCTTACTGGAGGTGCTGCTGAAGCAAAATAAACCTTCTTTGCACCTACATCTCTAGCCATTTCAATAATTTGCTGACTTGTAGTTCCTCTTACGATTGAGTCATCGACTAAAAGAATATTTTTACCGGAGAATTCGTGTTCAATAGCATTTAGTTTCCTACGAACTGACTTTTCACGTAGAGCTTGCCCTGGCATAATGAATGTACGGCCAACATATCTGTTCTTGACAAATCCTTCTCTGTAAGGCACATTTAGAGAGTTCGCCATTTGTAATGCTGCAATTCTTCCTGAATCAGGAACAGGAATTACTGCATCTATATCATGGTCAGGCCATTGTTCTAGGATTCTTTCTGCTAATTTTTTACCTTGGTTTAACCTAGCATTATATACCGAAATTCCATCTATTACTGAATCAGGTCTAGCGAAATAAACATACTCGAAAATACATGGAGAGTGAACTTTTGGCTCCGAACAATTACGAGTGAATAGGTGACCTGAAGATGAAATAAATACTGCTTCACCCGGTTCAACATCTCTAACTACTTCGAATCCTAATGCAGTAATTGCAACTGATTCACTTGCGACTATCCATTCTGATTCACCATCAATTTCTCTCTTTCCAAAGACTAGTGGACGAATACCATTTGGATCTCTAAATGCTAATAAACCATATCCAGAAATTAGTGATACGCAAGAATATCCTCCCTCGACTTTACTGTTCAATGCTTTGATTGCACCAAATACGGCTTCAACATCTAAGTGTGGGTCTCCACCAATTGAAATTCCATTTGAACGCTCTGACAATTCTACTGCTAATACATTGAGCAATATTTCGGAGTCGCTCTTTGTATTCATGTGCCTAAAATATGTATCTAGAAGGTTCTTTCTTAATTCTTCAGCATTGGTTAAATTTCCATTATGAGCAATTGACAAGCCATAAGGTGAATTGACATAGAATGGTTGAGCTTCAGCCTTTGAAGAAGAACCTGCGGTTGGATATCTAACATGGCCTAAACCTATGTGCCCTTCCAACCTTTGCATGTGCCTTGTATAGAATATATCAGAAACTAGACCATTGGATTTTCTCAATCGAAATTGTCCTTCAAAATCAGTCATTATCCCGGCAGCATCTTGGCCTCTATGCTGTAATACAGTAAGACCATCATAAATTAGTTGATTGACATGGACGTCGGGGCGTCCAACAACTCCCATTATGCCGCACATGGCTCTGCCTCATTCAATGTAACAGTAGGATGTAGGTATAAATTGCCCTTCGGAGTCAAAAAGACTCACGCCTTAGGTCGGTGGGATTTCTTGGACCAACTGAATTTACGAATTCTGCTGGTTGCACCGTATCCACACGCTGCGCATACGCTTTTTTGCTTGTGATAAGAATTTCTTCCACACCTTCGACATCTAATGTGTGTAGTCTTTTGACGACGTCCCATTGAAGGTGTTCCCTTTGACATATAATCACCACGACAAACGCCCCACCGACCTCCCCCTTATGAAATAAGCGGATAGAAAAAAATAATCATTTATTCTTCTTCATGGAAAATTCTTCTCTTTTTACCATTGGTCAGAGTAGCAAACATCGAACCTATACATACAGCCACTGCTAAAGAAATAGCCAGGAATGAAACTATAGTATGGCCGATATTGTAAACGGTTTGAGCTATTACTGAACCATTGGCTTCTAGTAGCATTGGACCCATTCCAATCAAAGCCAATGTCGCTAAAATACCGATTAAAACCGCTAAAACCATTCCAAATAGAGGTGCTAAAGGACGCTTTCTTGAATCTGCATAGAAGAATAGATTGCCAAGAAGAACTAATGAGCCGAGAGTATATGATGTCAAAATTGCATTCGCAAATCTCGTGAAAGAATCACTGGTGTCAAAACTAGAAAAATCACCTTTCAAAGTTGAATCTATAATCCAAATAACAATGATCGGCAATAAGAACGCCATAAATAGAATCTTGAGGTTGAGAGTCTGTTTTACTTCACTCACTTTCAACACCTCCAATATTATTAGCGATCTTTTCTGATGCTTGTGATAACTCGTCATTCGTTGGGGCTGGAACAGAATTGGGTTCACCAATAGAACGCTCATAGAGGTAAATTACAAAGCCGAATATGAATATCGAAAGAGATGTACCTACAAGTATACCAAATAAATCGGATACTGAAAGCCAGAAGTAAGTTGAAAATAATTCTGAAGATATATTTTTACCATCTATGGCAAGACCGCAAATTATCAAAGTCATGGAGATTACAGAAATTAATCTCATTATACTAGATTCTCTCTGTCGTTCTTCACCAATTACCATCATTGAAACGGAAAGGACGGAAGATAAACAGCAAATCATCAAGACCAACGTTGGAAAGAAAATTAACCAAAAACGATTAACTTCCCCACCGTCATAAATCGGAGTCAAATCTCCCCATTGCATTAGACAAAACCATACCGTGCTAAAAGTAATACAAAACATTCCTAACTTTCTATCACTAGTTGGTAATTTCCCAACCGGTACATTTCCAGAGAATACTAACAGATATATTCCGATAAGCAAAAGAATCGATGGCCCTAAAATGAAACCAATCAAATGCCCTATTGAAGAAGACGGAGATGAAGGAACTGTCCAAGGACTTGCGCATACTAAGATAAGGCCTAAAACAGCAATAATTCTACCGATATTAGTTCTTAGATTATCTTTCGAAGAAAGAGAAATCCATACACCCAATGCTATCATGGAGAGAGGAATCCAAAAAAATACCACAGCATTTGCTATTTCATCCATATTGTGCCCTAAGCATGGATATTAATTACTTCATCCCCTCTTTCATATCGCAGTTGCTCGTTTTTTATACCCTTCAATATGCGGAGTTTCTAAATACCCGACCCTTGTGGCTCGAACGCTCAAGGTGTTACTATGGTAAAGATGCCACGTCAAATCAAGCGTTATAGCCCATCTGCTGGTAAGCACACCATGCATACCGTTGAGCGTGTTAAGAAGCGACGTGCTTCTGAATTAAAGTGGGGTCAGAGAAGATTCCGTAAGGTTATGGCTGGATACCGTGGTTTCCCACGTCCTAAACCTGATGGCAGAGAAAAGCCAACAAAGAGAGTTAATATTCTATTTAGATGCAGTGAGACTGGAAAGGCTCACTACGCTCCATGTAAGAGAGCAAAGAAATTTGAATTAGTGGACAAGTGAAGTGATTTTATGGCTAGTAATTTTCTAAAAGTATCCTGTAGAGACTGCGGTGCAGAAGTCGTAATTTTCTCAAGGGCTACCAGTGTAGTATCTTGCTCTGTTTGTGGAGCAACCCTAACAGCACCATCCGGAGGAAAGGCTGACCTCATTGGATGTAATATTATTGAAGCCCTTGAATAAGGAGGCTAAGCCTCCATGGTCAAGGAAGAAAATATCAATCCTCCTGAGGAAGGAGAATTAGTAGTTGTTACTGTAAAATCTGTTAAACAAAACGGAGTTTATGTCGACTTTGATGAATTTCCTGGCCTTGAAGGATTTATTTTTATTGGTGAAGTCGCCAGTGGGTGGGTAAAAAATATCCGAGCATTCGTTCGTGATGGTCAACGTCTCATCTGTAAAGTAATGCGTACAAGGAAAGATGGCTCTTCTTTGGAACTATCACTAAAGTCAGTTTCTGAAGAAAGAAGAAGAGATAGACTTCAAGAATGGAAAAATGAACAAAGGTCGGTTCAACTTTTCAAAGTACTATCTGAAAAAGTTGGGTGGGATGAAGAAACAAAGAGTTTGAATTCTGAGGAACTGATAAACTCTTTTGGGACTCTATACAGTTCGTTCGAAGAGGCTGCAACAAATGAGACTGCTCTAACAGATGCAGGATTTGAAGGTGATTGGCTAAAAGAGTTCATTGAAATCGCAGTTGAAAATATAATTCCTCCTTTTGTTGAGATTAGAGGAACTTTGACACTCAGCATAAATTCACCGAATGGGATTACCGTAATTCGAGATGCACTGATTGCTGCTGAGGAATTTTCATCTGAGGAAGAAGAAATAATTGTTGCATGTTACTATAACGGAGCACCAGATTATAGAATTGAACTCAAAGCACCGGACTTCAAAACTGCAGAAGACCTTTGGATTAACGTATCAAAGACGGCTGTTGACCATGTACTGGATAATGGTGGGGAAGCATCCGCCTTTAGAGAATGATTACCAACTTTATGATAAGTAAAGACGCATAGGCCAATACATGGCACGCCAAATACTTCAGCAATGCTTGGATTGTCAGGCTTGGACTTTATCAACAACATGCCCTAAATGTGGAGGTACAGCACAAGCTGCAGCACCTATCAAATGGTCTCCAGAAGATCATAGGGCTTCAATTAGAAGAAAAATGTACGATGTCAGTTCTAAAGAGTGGACAGATAAATTACCTTCACTAAATTCACTAGAAGAAATGAAAAAAGATTCAGTGAAAACTTATGAAGAAGAATAATTGGAAATTTTTCTCAATGCTAGAAATCGAATGATTTCTTATTATTCAATGTCAAACATTATACTTCGTAAAGTTACGTTGAGTAAATAATGAGTTTGCTAGTGGAGTGGAGAGGAGTAAATACTACTGTTGGAGACAATGCTCTAGCATTGATTGCATTACCTGGTGTTGGAAATATTGGTAAAGCCTCATTGGATGCATTAAATGAAATAAATCAAGCAGAAGAAATCGCTAGATTGCATCATACTGCTTTACCACCGCTTGCAACACTAGATGAAGATGGACTTTTATCACCACCACATCTATCTCTTAGGTCTATAGAATCGATTACAGGAGTTAGATTGATAACCATAGTTGGAACCTCACAACCATTAGAATCTCAACATCAAGGTGCAATGGCAAGAGAAATTATGGAATTCTTGAAGTCTGAAAATGTGGATAATTTGATAGTTTTGGCTGGAATGGTAGATATTGCCACTCGTAAAGAGACTTTCATAGTACCAAGTAGTTCTAGTTTTAGAGTTGAATTAGAGTCGATGAGCGCTGATGTTAGAAGAGATGAACCAAGTTCTGGAGCAATTGGTATGGCTGCTCTTCTATCTTCCTATGGCCCTTTATTTGGAATAAATTCAGCATGTGCAATTGCAACTACTGTTGGCTCTAGCGGGGATATTCACGCATCACAAAGATTACTAGAATCATTGGACAAATGGTTTGGACTTGGAGTTGCTTTACCAAAGGACGCTAAAGAGAAATTATCGAAGAAACTAGAATCTATGGCACCTAAACAAACCAGTGACCATTTATCTGAACTTACAGAATCCCCTGATGCATTTTACATGTGAAAATGGCGCCGAGAGAGAGATTTGAACTCCCGTGTCCGAAGACAGTGGATTTCGAATCCACCGCAATACCGGGCTATGCGATCTCGGCAGTAGGTGCCGCTTCAGCGCCACCATCATAAGCATGGTGCTATAACGCTTAATCATGCAGATTCATTTTGTTGGCAGGGACCACGATACAACTGTAGATTTCGAACAGAGTTTATCGATAAGAGAAGCTCTAACTAAAGCGAAAATTCAGCCATCAACTGTTATAGTTTCCTTTGAAGAAAATATTCTACCACATTCGACAATAATCAAATCTGACGTGACTTTGAATGTGATTACAGTGTCATCTGGTGGATGAAATAATTTGAAGTTTCGAATTACGAGAAATATCTCCTCTGACCTGTGTAGCCCATGCATCAATTCCAGTATTGGCAATCAATACCAAATCCCCAACTTCAGACATACTATACTGTGTACCCCAGTCATTTGCCCATCCTGAAATCTTCATCGAACCGGATGGGTCCATTATCATAATACCCTTCCTATGCCATTGTTTGCCATTTCGCCCTACTCCTCTTTTATCAAATTTATAGATCAATTTTCCAACAATATTCCATCTCGCCCTAAATTCCATAAGGTCAGAATGAACAATAATTTCTTTATCAGTTTTGGAAATAAATCCTAGTGGGTCGATTTTCAAAACTAATTCACCTTTCCAATTTACTGTCACAACAGCATCCTCCACCAGTATTCTATCCCCCTTGGAGATTTGTTCTGGCCATGGCATTCGCCCATCTTGATGCTTGTCCACTAATATGTCGATTTTAGCCATACTCTTACCTTGACTGACGGTAATACTTGGCCTCTTATTTTTAGAATCAAAAACAGAAAAAACATCGCATACAATTGTCAATCTCGGATTCAAATCTTCAACCCTAGTCACTTCGATTGGAGTTATATTTCCCGGTATATTGAATGATTTATCATCAGGGAATTCATCATTTCCTGAACCCCCAGGGCATATTGTATTCCAATCACATCTCTCGCATCTTTTCTCATTGGGTGGCTCTGTCTTTACCCCTCCCTCGAGAAAACCTCTAACAGGACTTGGAGTTGGTGGAAAGTTCTCTATAGAAATTGCCACTGACTTTAGTTCATTCCATAGTGAATTAAGTTCTTTTTCCATAGATTCTAATTCATCTTGAGTTGGATTTTCGATGATTTTTACTTTATTAGCACCAAGATACCAAACTTCGAGTTCATCAACCATTTCTTCTTTACCGTGGGTGACCCACCACAGCATTGCATACATTCGTAATTGTTTGACATAGTCTCCTGAACGATCACCTTTACCTAAACTGGCTTTGAGGTCAACGATTTTGATTTTACCATTCCATCGGTAAACCAAGTCATACTCTCCTTGGAACCAAAAATCAGGATGGATCGAGTTTAAACTGAAATTTGCTGCATCCGGGTCGACAAACCAGGGACGACTAATCTCCCATGCTTCTATTAATTTTATTTCCGAACTACTAGACAGTGGGTGTGGGCCTGAAAAAGAAAAGCCAAAGCCATCAGGAGCGGGCCATTTAGTTCTGCTACCACCCCTCCAAAGTTGTAATGATTTTTCGTCGATTTCCTCAAAGCATTTTTCCACTTCAAGTAAATGCATATCGATACCATTGATACACATTTGACGGCAATAATTTGGATCAACGTCATCCCAATCTCCGGATTTTCTTTCATCTTTGAGCCATTCCTTTCTCATTTCCTCTAAAGAAACGGGTAAGTGAACATCTATTCTTGCGATTGCCCAGTCTCTAATTTCACTGATTGATTTAGGAAATAATTTTTCAGGTAAAGGAAGTATTCTTTGAGAAGGCCAAATCTTGTCTGGGTCTCTATCTGGTTGACCACTGTCATCTAGTGGTATTTTCGAAAGAGTATCATTGGAAGCATTGCTAGATATCAATGCTGGAGACTCTCTCAACATCCTACAGAATGCATCTTCAACAGCCCGACCAACGAAAAGAACCGGCACTTGTGGAAACTTGAAATGTAAGTTCTTTTCATAAAACCATAATCTTGGGCATGATTGATAACTATTAACTTGGCTTGCAGATAATCTATTATATGGTCCAACAACATCGTTATCCTGGTCTACAATTGTCGCTGGCATACTAAGAGTGCTATTGGCCTACCCTATTGAAACCTATGATTTATGAAATTAATTTTTCACTGTAATTCTAGTATTTCTAGAATCTATTCTAAGTTGTGGTAAGCCAGCTCGCCATCCAATTTCTGCACCAATTAGGCCCACTTTCTGACCTTTAGTGATCGATTCCATTTGGGAATTAATGCTAGATCCAAAAGCAACTACTTCAACTACATTATGTCCATCCCAGATATACATATTGAGCATTGTCCAAGGTTTACCATCTAATCTAATTCCATTTCTTTTTCTGATGCTTAGTACAAATCCTTCAGCATTTGCTCTGGTTCTTAGAAGTCCTACTCTAGTAATCGCATTAGAGGCTTCTTTGCCTATTGAACTGAAATATTCCTCTGATTCCTCCAGTGTTAAGATTTTAGTCTTAGAATCAACATATAGTCTAGAATTTCCTCTCCAAACCCCTGGTAATGCATCTATTATCACAACCTCTTCATTTGGACAGTCATGCAATGTTGGAAAAGAACCTGGTTCGCTTTCTTCAATTGTGATTTGCTTTTGACCTGAAGACAGCATTGCACCTAATACTGGTTCAGAAAAGTGATTGGGTAACGGCCCCCAAGAACCTGTAAACTTTCCTTTTACAGTTACTCTTGAAGGAATTTCACTTAACATTTCGAATGGTGGTTTAATTTCTATTTCCAACTTTTTTGTTATTGACTCAACTATATCAGAATTGGTCCAAACCCCTGAATCATCTCTTGAAACACCACACCAGTGGCAACCTGCTTGCTCTCCTTTGCATTCACTTTGTTGGGTATTAGGAAATACTGCAGGGCCTTCACCCATCGATTGCATCTCTGAATGAACCTGTTTAAATTCAGTACTCATCGAGTCATATTCTTCCAAAGTAGGCGCATCATAAGTAACTCTGTGAGCCCCATCAAGATACCAGCCTTCCATTCCATCAATAACTTCTCCATCATGTGTTTCTCTCCATAACCAAGAATAAAATCTTAGTTGATGAATCAACGATACTGCAAATTTAGATTCCGGATTACCTGATTTTATATCGATGATTCTTATTCTTCCATCCCACCTTAGTACAAGGTCTAATTCGCCAGCAGCCCACCCTTCAGGATGGAATAATCGTTGAGGTTGGTGAACTCTAGGGTCTTTGACCCAAGGCCTAGCGATTTCCCAAGCCTCGCACCAACTGACGGGGCTATTTTCTTCCTGCCACTCAATATTTTCTTCTATAGACCATTTTCTAATAGCAAAATTGTTTACTTTATCAGGTATTGGAAATATTGGCTCTTCCCCCCAAGCAGGTGAATTAATTTCAAAAACAAAATCTCCTTTTCTGAAACTTTCCAAGTAAGGTCCTCCTCCTGCATTATAGCAGTTTTCGACCTCTTCTAGGAATAATTCTAATCCGCATGAAATTCGATATTTTATTGATTCTAATTCTACATCATCCCAAGAAGCACCTTCCTTATGCCAAATACCTTGTAACCAGAGTTCTTCGCCTCTATCCATGGCCTTAATTGAATATTCTTCAACAAAACTATTAGCCCATAATTTCAATTCTTCAAATGAATTTATTGATTTTGGTCTTTTCATTAATATCTCACAAAAACAGTCCTCAATTACTATACCGAGTACTTGTGAAGTATTCAAAGGACCAGATAGCCCTAATTTAGAACTTAGAAACCATTGTGTTTTACATCTAAGGAAAGTTGTTAATCCACTGGCTGAAATTCGAGAGCGTGATTTGCCCAAAGGGCCGCCTAAAGGTGGTTTTCCAAATGGCATTAAATCACCTAACTGGCATCAAAAGAATAGTAGTCTCCAGAACTTTGTTGTTCCCTATCTTTTCTGCTTTGATTTTTATTTATTCTAGGGCGCTTTGAATCATGATCTCTTCTAAAAGTGATATTAACATCCTTCAGGAAGCGATTCATGCCTTCTCTAAGAGTAAATGGCCCTTCTGCTTTTCCAAAAGAACCTCCTTGGCCATCAAATACCAAAAGAGAGTCGCTGAGGATATCTATGAAATATACATCATGGTCAATTACAAAAGCTGATTTCTCATTTGATTCCATGGTTCGTCTAATCGCCTTGGCTGCTTCCATTCTAGCATTAGCGTCCAAGTGCGCAGAAGGTTCATCCAGCAAATATAGGTCAGCATCTCGGCCAAGACATATAGCAATAGAAACTGCTTGTCTTTCACCACCTGATAATTTCTTTACCCTCTTTGCAAGTAATTGGTCAACCCCTAATGCTTTGATTACATTGACATTGAATTCTCCACCACGCCACTTTGCACCAATTTCACTATCTAGCCATAATTGAACACTACAATCCATATCAACATCGATATGTTGAGGTTTGTAAGATACTGTCGATTCCTTAGTTACCCAACCATCATCGTATTCATGTATTCCTGCTAAGATCTTAATCATCGTAGATTTACCAGTTCCATTTGGACCTACTACACCGACTACTTCACTTCTGTGAACTGCACCATCGCCTGTACTAAGTTCGAAGTCACCTAACTTCTTTTTCAGACCAGACCAGGAAACTACTTCCGAACCTAATTCTGAACTTCGGTCTTTATGATTCAAAAATTGAATCGGCTTATTTCTTATTCTCACATTTTGTTCCGGTAAAAATCCATCAAGGTAGGTGTTTATCGCTTGCCTTGTCGAACGAGCAGGAGTAAAAATTCCAAATGCACCTTTCTTTCCGTATACGATGTGAATTAGATCTGCAAGAACGTCAAGTACGGCTAAATCGTGTTCAATGACTATTACTCTCTTGGTTTCCGATAACTTCTGAATTATATTCACTATACGCATTCTCTCATGTATATCAAGATAAGAAGACGGTTCATCAAAAAAGTAAACATCGACATCTCTAAGGATTGTAGCACAAATAGCCATTCTTTGTAATTCACCACCAGATAATTGCTGAATAGTTCTGTCTAATAGGTGGTCAATGCCGAGGTCTTTTGTGGCTTCATCAAATATATTTCTTTCATCAACTTTAGAAAGTAATTCACGAACTGTTCCATTAATTCTCTTTGGAAGTTTATCGACATTTTGAGGTTTGACGGCTATTTTTACTTCACCCTTATCAACAGAAATTAGGAAATCTCTAAGTTCACCTCTTGGCAATGATTCGATGATATCTTGCCAATCTGGCTCTTTATTCAACCAGTCACCAAGGTTTGGAACTATCCTCCCCGAAAGAGCATTTATTGCAGTCGATTTACCCATTCCATTTGGACCAAGAATGCCGACAACACTTTCCTTTGAAGGAGTAGGTAAACGGAATAGTCTAAAACCATTCATAGAATATCTATGTATCATATCGGTTTCTAATTCACTTGGTAATTGTTCAATTATAAGTGCATCATGCGGGCATTTATTTATACAAATTCCACAACCTATACACAAACTTTCGGAGATATGTGGTTTACCTGTTTTCTCATCCATAATTATGCATTCTTGCCCATTTCTAACAGGAGGACAGAATGATTGGCATTCATCATTACACTTCTTTGGTTGACAACTGTCTTCCTTCAAAACTGCAACTCTCAAAAAATCACCCTTAAATCATTCGAAATTATTCTTACTTTTGAAACCGCGCCCAAAATCAAGAACAAAAGCGCTCTTTGATGATGGGCTAGGCCCACCTGAGTTCAAATTAGACCCTTTAGATGCTCGTGGCCCTTAATCAAACGGATTGTACATGGAGTTGGAAATTTCATGCTAGCCTTTCTAAGAGCATCTCTTGCAGTAAGATAGTGCTCTGGTTGAATCTGAATTGAAATGACTCTTTGTCCTCTCTTGACTCTAGCCGCTGTTCCTACATTCTTTCCAAATGCACATCTCATACCTTGAGATACACGGTCTGCACCTGCTCCAGTAGCTTGTTTGTTTTCTCTTAGAACATGGTGTGGAAATGTATGAACTCTCAAAGCATATCCTTGGGCACCTGCTTCATTACGAATTGTAGAGTTGGATATAACACGAGCAGCTTCTAATGCAGTATGCCTAATTTGACAGTTGTTGTCAGACCTAAGTTCGATAACAACAGGGAACTGCCCAGTTTCAGCAGCTCTTCTATTACCGACGTGGAATTGCATGATACGGTTATTGGGTACACCGCCGATATACTTACGTCTGGTGTAAGCAGGACCTTTCAAACGACGATACATTGATGCGGGTTTTCTTGCCATAATAGACCTCCAAGCAACACTGCGATTGATGCTCCCTTTATCACTTCTCCGCATGATTCGAATTTTGATAATTTGAGAAACAAAGCAGAAAAATATGTATTTTATCAAAGCCTTCATGGAGTATAGATTCAACCGAACAACATGGCGAAGGGCTGGAGGCGGTTTCTTGAAGAAGAATCTGAGCATCAATGGTTAGCAATTTCGCTGTTCTTCGTGTTCATTATTATCGGAGCCTTTGCAATTCATGGCACCAGTAAACTTACTGGCATGGATATTGAAAATAATTCTGCTCTTGAAAACTCTCGTGTATTAGAGATCAGTTATCAAGACTATGAGGACTATTATTCGGTTAGTTATACCAGTGAAGGCACTTACTTGTATCATTTTGCTGATGGTGAAAGGACTGATATCATAAATCCTAATACTGACTCCAGTGCATCAGGAATTCAATTTCTTACTGAATTAGATAATGGGTCTGTAGCTACCTCAATAGAAGAAAACTCTATCTTAATTATTGATGGTTCAA
>CEOP01084396.1_pt1 | contig 26121 bp, 30 predicted proteins | sample 361301 | NCBI WGS metagenome assembly CEOP01 (sample SAMEA2619548, study PRJEB7988) | marine metagenome | biome: marine biome (ENVO:00000447); feature: deep chlorophyll maximum layer (ENVO:xxxxxxxx); material: "saline water (ENVO:00002010), including plankton (ENVO:xxxxxxxx)" | depth 55 m
GTAATAATTCCGTACTCAAAATAGTCTGAAGAAATAGCCTGCCAAGAACCATCGCTGGCTATTACATTGTGATTATTTGAACCACCAGATTCCCAGATAACTGTTGAACCAACAGGAACATTAATTACTTTTGGAGAAAACTCATCATCAACAATTCTGATTACTGTCGACTCTTGAGAGGCCTCTTCATTACCACATGCATACACAAAAACTAATAACACAAGGGGAAGATATTTTATAAATCTTTTCATTAATATAACTTTAACGTTTTTATTTATCCCAATCTCTTTTTTTTGTGTATTCTAGTTTTGTTTGATGGAATATATAAGTAAAAAAATAACTCTTACTAAAGAAGACTTTGAAGTCGTAACTAAAAATGGAAAATATTCTCACCAGTTGTTCACGGATTTCAAAAATTCTCCTCTATCAAAAACTTATGCATCACAACCTTTCCCAGGTCAGTACATTTTGTTTTTAGCAGGAGGCTTAGCTGAAAGCTCAAAAGAATTGCCAAAAGATATTATGGCTCTTAGTAGTTTTGAAAAAGTAAATTTTTATAGACCTGGTTTGGTTGGAGATCAAATATATCTAATTTCTTCAATGGAAAAACAAGAAGAAAAAAAATATATTTATAAATGGGAAATATTCAATAATCAAAATAAGATACTATTAGATTGTAAAGTAAACTTTATTAGAAATGTTAAAAAATAATTTAAATTGGATTGAAGCACCCATGCCGGACAGTTCTCCCGGAACAAAGCTGATCACATATTTTGTTAATGAAAACCAATCTCGTAGTCGCTTAATGCTAGTTGAGTTTCCTACTGGATTTACTAGAGATCAGGAGGGACATTATCCAGCATATGAAGAATTGTTAATCTTAGATGGGGGACTAAAAATTAGTGGTCATGAATTTACAAAAAATGATTATGTTTTATTTCCTCCTAATTTTACCCGATCGGATACTTCATGTCCTAAGGGGTGTATTGCCCTTGTGTGGTGGAGCACAAAGCCATCTTGGAGCAGAGGTAGACATGAAAACTATGATGATGAAATTATTTTCAAGCTCGACAATGATATTGAAAAATCTGAACATATTGATCTAAATAAAAATAATGGATTTCATACCGTTTTTATAAATAATCAGAAAAATTCTAAAAAATATAACAAACCATTTATTGGTTTAGATATTAATTCTTATGAGTTTGTAAAGGGCGACAGCACAGATATTCTAAGTGAATCAAAATATTTTATAAAATTTACTAATTTTTAATTTTCCAATCAGGGTCTCTTCCCTCAATGAATGCAAAAAAACCTTCTTTCGCATCTTTTTCATTAAAAGTATATTGTTTAAAAATTTCTATTTCATTTAATGTTCCTTCTTCAGTATTGAGATTAAGAGATGAAGAGACCATTTTTTTTGTAGTTCTATGAATAGACCTAGGTTTCTGTACTAATTTATCTAATAATTCTTTAACTTTTAAATCAATTTCGTCAGATTTATATACTCTATTGACTAGGCCAATTTTTTCTGCGTAGTACGGTTCTAGCCAATCTGCAGTCATGATTATTTCTTTAGCCAAGTTACTTCCTATTAATTTTGGCAACCTAGACGTTGATCCTCCTCCAGGGGGAACTGAAAAATGCGTATGATTATCACCAATTTTTGCATCTTCAGATAAATAAACAATATCACAAGAGAGAATGAGCTCGAAGCCTCCTGCACGAGCAATACCCTCTACTTGACAAACGACCGGTAAAGATAAATTTTCTAAATCTATATATATTTTTCTTAACCTCTCAAGTACTGAAGTAAAATACAAATCATCTGAAAATGCTTTTTTAAGTAAATTTAAATCTAGACCTACACAGAAAGCTTTACCTGTTGACTTTATTAGTAGTGCTCTTATATTCTGATCTTTTTCAATAACTTCAATACTTTTTTGGAACTCATTAAGAAAATCCTCATTTATTGAATTTAAATCATCAGGTCTTATAAGTTTGATTATTGCTACATTATCAGTGATATTGAGTGTGTGAGTATTAATTTATTTCCCCTTCATTGACTAATGAGAGTATAGATTTCTGAGCAAGTCTCGTTTCTTCTTCTTTAACATAGTGAGTAGGAGGTGTTAGCTTTATTTCATCTACAATATCTCCGTATCTCTTAATTGACTCAGATACGAAATCTCTATTTCCAGCAATTGCAAAAACATCTACCATTTCGTCAGGAACACTATCTATCATTCCTTTTATATCACTATTCTTAAATAACTGTCGGATTTTTGCAGCTTCTGTTCCAAAACCATGATTATTAAAAAATTCATCATAAGTTTTCACAGAAGCATAAAATGCTACTGTACCTGCTGCAATTCTTTTAGCTTTCTTTTCATCTTCATCTACAACTGTTAATCCTGAAACTACAATTTTTGGAAGGCTGGAGCCAGAACACCCCTCTTCTAATTTTGGGATAATATTTGACTCTAAATACTGTGGGGAGCAAAGTTCATGAGAAATCCAACCATTTGCAATTTCTCCACATTTTTTCGTCATAAGAGGACCAACAGAACCCATATAAATTGGAATACTTGTTTCTTTTGGAACAAACGGCCTATCAAAGCCTACTAAAGAAATTCTTTTTTCTTCACCGTCGTATTTAATTGGATTTATATGACTTTCCTTAATTACCATTCTGCAAATATTTATAACATCTTCAATGTGTTTAACTGGTTTCCCAAATCTTACATCATGCCAATATTCATTTAAATTTTTTACCCCTGAACCTAATCCAAGGATAAACCTTCCATTTGAAATTTCGTTAAGATCAAGTGCGGTTAAAGCGAGGGTAAGAGGAGATCTTAGAAAAGCTAGGGCTACACCAGATCCTAATTTTATTCTTGAAGTTTTTGTTGCTAATGCGGTCAAGGGAACAAAGGGTGTTCTGTGTAATTCACTTGTCCATAAAGTTTCAAAACCTTTTTTTTCACCTTCAATACCTGCGTCAACAAATTCATCTAAGGTTTCACCCCAGGGGCCAAAAGAAAGTTTCATATATCAAAGTCCTCAATATTTATTTCAGCTTTTGGAAACCAGTCTTTATCTTGAGGGGCATCCTTTTTATAAACAAAGAAGGTTCTTTTCCACTGAATAACAGTTTTTCCATTTTGATTAATTCCCCTAGTTTTTGCAGTAACTATACCACCATATGGTCTGGATTGAGACTCTCTTTTTTCCAGAACAACACTTTCAGCGTATAGAGTATCCCCAACAAATACTGGATTAGGCATAGTTATTTTATCCCATCCAAGATTAGCAAAAACATTCTGACTGATGTCTATAACTGATTGTCCCAAAACTATAGCTACAGTGAGTCCTGAGTTAACAAGTATTTTTCCAAAAGGAGAATTTTTTGCAAATTCTGAGTTGAAGTGGTTTTGATTAGTATTCATTGTTAGAAGAGTAAACCAAGTATTATCTGCCTCAGTAATAGTTCTTCCAAAGGGGTGTTTGTAGTGATCGTCAACCTCAAAGTCTTCAAAATATCTACCTTTCCAACCTTCTATCTCTTTTGCCATGAAATTCCTTTCTGTATTTAGTAAACTGTTTATATTATTTTAATATAAGTTATTTAATGATGCATTATGAAACCACTTGATGATATAAGAATTTTATCTTTAGAGCAATATGGAGCAGGTCCATTTGGATCACTCCATTTAGCAGATCTCGGTGCTGAAATTATTAAGATTGAAGATCCTAACTTTAAAGGAGATGTTGGAAGATATGTACCTCCATTCAATGAGGGAACAGATTCATTGTTTCATGAGACCTTTAATAGAGGTAAGAAAAGTATTGTCCTTGATATAAACTCTCCTGAGGGTAGAGAGGTCTTCAACGATCTTGTAAAAAAAAGTGATGTTGTTTACTCTAATTTTCGTGGAGATGTTCCAAAAAAGCTAAAAATTACATACAATGACCTAAAGTCTTTAAATAAAAAAATAGTATGTGTATCGCTAACTGGATTTGGAATGACTGGTCCAAGAAGCTCTGATCCCGGATACGACTATATCATGCAGGGTTTAACTGGGTGGATGAATTTAACAGGAGAGCCAGATGGACCCCCCACAAAATCAGGATTATCACTTGTGGACTACTCAGGAGGTTTGATTGCCTCTATAGCTATACTTGCAGGGGTCCACTCTGCAAGAAAAAGTGGCGAAGGTATGGATTGCGATTTAAGTTTATATGATACAGCACTATCCTTACTAACCTATCCTGCAACCTGGTGGCTTAGTAAGGGTTATGAAGTAGAAAGATCTTCAAGGTCAGCACACCCTTCTTTAGTACCATTTCAACTTTTTAAAGGTCATGATGAATGGTTTGTTGTAGGGTGCGCAAAAGAAAAATTTTGGGAAAGATTGAGGGATCTTTTGGGAGATGATCGATTGAAGCAAGAAAAGTTTAGTAATTTTTCTTTAAGGTTTGAAAATAAAGAAGAGTTAATTGTAATATTAGATGAAATATTTTCTCAAAAGAATGCTGCTGTATGGCTGGAACTTTTGAAAGAACAGAAAATTCCTTCAGGCCCGATTAATAGCCTCAAAGATGTTTTTGAGGATGAACATGCTAAATCAAGAAAAATGATTTTTGAATACGAACATCCTGACTTAGGCAAGGTTAAACAAGTTCTTAGTCCAGTAAATGTTGGGGAAAGCAACAAGAAAGATATAGAAAGAGCCCCTTTATATAACGAGCATGCAGAAGAAATTCTAAGAGAAAGACTTAATTACTCAGATGAAGAGATTCAAATTTTAAAAGATAATGGTGTGATTACTTAAAAATGACAATATCTGAAAATTTTATTGCTAACTACTCTGTTGTTAAAAGTAAAGATTTAGATTCTCAAACTATTGAAGCAGGAAAGAATCTCTTCATTGACTCCCTAGGAAACATAATTGCATCGTTAAGAACTGGTGGTAATAAAGTTCTTAATCAAAACTTGGCCAAAAGCTTAAACGGTAATAATAATATGACCCCCTTATATCTAGGTATGCTGATTCATAGTCTAGATTTTGATGATACTCATTATGGAGCATTAATTCACACAGGGGCAATCACAGTACCTGCTGCGTTACACGCATCTTTTGATAAAAAAATAGAAGGTCAAGATTTTATAAGAGCACTAATTCTTGGAGTAGACTTTGCTGTTCAATTGGCTAGTGTTGAAAAGCACTTATTTCATAAAAAAGGTTTTCATGCGACATCTATAGTGGGGGTGTTTTCATCGGCATTTATATACGGGTATTTAAATAAATATTCAAATTCATCTTTAGTTAACGCACTAGGGATAGCTGGAAGTTTTTGTTCTGGAAATTTATCTTTTTTAGAAAACGGTGACAATACAAAGATAGTTCACCCGGGGTGGGCATCTTTTAGTGGTTGCGAAGCATCTAAGTTAGTTCACTTTGGAATTACTGGCTCATCAAGCATATTTGAAGGCCAAAATGGTATTTATAATCTTTATTCAGATATATCAGTAGATAGTAATTTTTTTAATCTCAATAAAGATATCGGGGAAATAAATAACGTTAGCTTCAAGCCGTACCCTATATGCCAATTAAGTATATCAACCATAAGATTAGCTTCAGAAGTAGTCAAAAATCTTAAAATTTCAGATATAGAGAAGATGATTGTATATCTCCCTAAAGATAGTTATGAAATAGTTGCTAAAAATAAGTTAGTGAAATCTAAACCAAGAACTTCATATGAAGCAAAATTTAGCTTATATTGGTCCCTTGCTTCATTTATGATAAACGAAGAGTTGACAGTGGATAGTTTTTCCGAAAAGCGTTTAAATGACAAAAAAATCAGAAAATTAATAGACAAGATAGATGTAATTAAATTTGATCACAAAGAAACAGCTGCGACTATTGGTGGAAAGATCGAAATACTTTTTAAGAGTGGTGAAAAACAAATTTTTGAGGAGCAAAATCCTTCAAATTCAATATTAAATTCAGAATTGATATTAAATAAGTTTCTTAAAAATGCAAATCTAAGTCATGATGACGAACTTATAAAAGAGTTATTAAAAATAGATGAATCTGATGATGTGGGTAAAATAATAAGAAAGATATTAAATGAGCAAATTAAAAAGTATTAATCCCAAAGAATTTAAATGGTTTAATTATCAAAGCTACAGCTTCTCACTTGGTTTAACATTAGAAGGCTCTCTATACATATCAGGACATTCAGCATCTGAATTTGATCCGCTGGATAAAAAAATAGTTGTAAGAGGAGGTATGGAGGAACAAGCTAACACGGCTCTCGATAAAATTGAATGTATTTTAAATGCCGAAGGAATAAGCCTATTAGAAGCAACCCATATAACCGAGAATATTACAACAAAAGGTTTAGATTACTACGAAGACTATGAAAAAGTTAGAAATGAAAGATTGCCTGGCAATATTAATAAGCAGGTATTAGTTGTTGATTCTTTGTTAAGACCAGATGCATTAATTGAATTAGAAATAAGAGTTGAAAAGGATGAGGAATATTTAAGTGATAGCATAGTCACATTACCCACACTTACACCTTCTTTATCTGTAAATAGAAATGATGTTGTCGCACAAACTCTAGATATATATGAGCAAGCAGACAAAATTTTACAAAAGTTAGGATTTCAACTTTCCGATATTGTTAAAACGGTAGATCACATTACTCCTGGAGGGTTAAAAGAGTACAAGTTTACAGGGAAAGTAAGAAAAGAAAAATTAGGCCCAATCTATCCTGGGGCCACTGGAATACTTATGACGAAAGTCTCAAAAGATGATTCACTAATTTCTGTAAACATTACAGCAGCTAAAGGAAAGAAAACACAAATTAATCCTGGTTGGGAGAGGTATAGTAAGTTAACGTATTCACCTGCAGTAAAATGTGGTAATAATTTATTTATGTCTGGACAGGCTTCATTAGATCCCGAATCTGAACAGGCAACTTATGTAGATAGCATTTATGACCAGACTAGATATACATACTCGAATATTATAAAAGTATTGGAAGCAGCTGACATGAATCCTGGAAACTTGATTAAAACTATCGAATACGTTACACCCAACGGATTAAAAAATTACAGGTCCACGGCCACCGTAAGAAAAGACCTTTTAAAAGAACCATACCCTGCCTCCACTGGAATTATTTGCCATTCGCTTTTGAGACCGGAATTTTTAATTGAAATAGACCCATTCGCAAAGAGTTTTTAGTGTCAAAGGAATTACTTACAGAAGAAATTATTAATATATCAAATAAGAAATTTGAATATACATCTCCAGACCCAATCAGTTCATCTATGGTTAGATACTATTGCTTGGGAATAAATGAAACAAACGATATTTATTTTAATGAAAAAGTTGCACAGAGTGCAGGGTATACAAAAATACCTGTCCCCCCAACTTTTGTAACAGAAACAAACAGTTTTATGAAGGGACCCCCTGGAGAAGATGGGGCTATTGCCCATGACTGGGGGATTAGAATACCTGGGACTAGATACATAAGAGGGGGAAACGAGTATTTATTTCATGAGCCTTTTTATGTTGGAGATACGATCAATGCTATTTTTAAGGTTTACAATATCGTTGAAAAGAAATCATCCAAAAATAAAGCTTTGTTAATACTAACTAACTTAATTCAGTATTCTGATCAGAATAAAGTTCTTAAATGCGAAAATTATGAGACAGTAATTTTTCAGGAAATATAGTGGATATTAAAGATTTAAAACACAAGTTTACACTTCCAAATATGGTGCTTTACGCTGGATCGACATGGGATTGGCATAAAATTCATTATGACAATGAATATTTAGAAAAAAACTCGATACCAAAGCCAGTTGTAGATGGCCAGGTTTTTGGGGCACTAATTGTAAAACAAATTCATAATTCATTCGGCAAATTTTCTAGAATAAAAAAGATGAATTTTAATTATAAGAATATGGTTTTCCAAGATGAAGAGATTCAAATAAAAAGTAATGTTCTTGAAGAAAGAATCGAAGAGAATATAACTTATTTAGAAATCTCATCTTCTATATATGTCGATGATAGGGTAATTGTTTACGATGCAAAAACTTCAGTAGAGTTGGTACAAAATTGAATAAAGCGTCAATCAATTTAGCTACTGATATAACTCCATTTGATGACCCAAAAAGTATTTATGAGATTCAATCTGAAGCTATTCATGCTTTATTATCTGAAGCAGGAATTTCCATAAAAGATGTTGATGGTTTGGCAACAAATGGAGTCGAAAGATTTTCAAGCGTGGGTATGTCAGAATACTTAGGGATCACACCACGATGGACCGAGAGTTCATTTTTAGGGGGTTCCTCATATTTAACATTTATACAAAGAGCCATCGAAGCAGTTGAATCTGGTCAATGCAATATTGCAATTGTTTCATATGGCTCAAACCAAAAATCTGCTAAATCTAGAAGCCTTGGCGGAGTAATTGAGGCTCACACACCTCAGAAAATTTTTGAGTACTCTCAAGGAATTCTTTCGCCACTGTCTTTATATGCTCTAGTTGCTCAGCGTGGTTTCTATGAATGGGGAATTAATTCAGAAGATTTGGCTGAGATTGCTGTAAATTCAAGGAAATGGGCACAGTTAAATAAACAGGCTTTTCATTACGGAAGTGGCGAATTAAAAATCGAGGATGTTATTAATTCAGGAATGATTTCTTCTCCACTTCACAAGCTAGATTGTTGTCTAGTAACAGATGGAGGTGGAGCTGTGCTGATAACTAATGATAAGATTGCTGATAAATTGAACCTACAAAAAATTAAAGTAGCTGGATTTGGGCAAAGAGATACTCACATAAGTTATTCACAAATGCCTGATTACTTAGTCACGGGTGCAAAAGGTTCTTCTGAGGACGCTTTAAAAGGTTCCAAGATGAAGCTAGATGATATAGATGTTTTTCAACTTTATGATTCTTTCACGATTACTGTTTTATCGACTCTTTCTTCCATTGGCTTAGCTCATCCAAAAGAAATAATTGACATGTTTAGAGATGGTGAGTTTTTTAAAGGTGGCAAGTACCCTCTTAATACATCTGGTGGAGGACTCTCTTACTGTCACCCAGGAATGTTGGGACTGCTGTTAGTTATTGAGGCAGTTAAGCAACTAACTGGGAAACTCGATAATCGACAAATAAAGGATGCATCTACTGCTTTTGTTCACGGAACAGGAGGCGTTTTCTCAACCCATGCTTCTATAGTTTTAGAAAGAATTTCATAGAGTTATGAAACTTTGGAATGATTGGATTGCTGAAGCTAAAAAAGGAAATATAAATATCCAACAGTGCATAGACTGCAAACATAAACAATTTTATCCAAGAGATTTTTGTCTTGACTGCTCCTCAAAAGAAGTAGAGTTTTTACCTACCGATGGATCTGGTGTTGTTTACTCATACACTGAGGTTCACAGAAGCCCAAATAAGGAAATATTTAAGACCCCATACTTTGTTGGATTAGTAGAGATTGAAGAGGGCATAAGGATAATTTGTAATTTATTATTTAAAGATGGCAAGGATAAAATTGGAAAAAAAGTTTACTTTCAAAAAATTTCTGAGGAAGAGATAATTTATTATTCAGAATAATTAATAATATCTTGTGCTTTTTTGACCATTGCCGCATCTACAATTGAACCATTTCCATCAACAAAAACACCAATTCCATTGTTATCATTTTCTCTAATTTCTTTCAGTAACTCTTTTGCTTCGCTAATTTCTTGATCAGAAGGTTTAAAAATCTTGTCGATTGTTGCAAGTTGACCTGGATGAATAGCCTGCATACCTCCAAACCCAAGATTTTTAATATTGAATGCAAACCCTTCTAGACCTGAGACATCATTTAAATTTTTAAACACTCCACCTATTGGTTTTTTTAAACCTAAAGACTTAGATGCAAATACTAGTTTAGATCTATAAAACAAAAGCGATTCTTGAGACTCTTCTATTCCTAAATCAGCAGAAAAGTCGACTTCTCCAATTGCTAACCTTTCTAGAGAAATTTTTTCAGCAATTTTTTGTATATTATTTAAACCAGTTGCTGTTTCTATAATTCCGATAATAATCTTAAAATTATTTCCAAGATTATTTTTTACGATTAAAGAATCTATGTCTAATTTAGGTACAAAAATATTTTTTATTCCGGTATCTATAAGTAGTTGAATATCTTTTTGCTGAAAGTCATTATTGGAATTAATTCGTACACTTATATTTAACTCAAATTTGTTATTTGAAAGAAACCTGCAGACATCTTCTCTTACAGCATCTTTTTCACCAAGAGGAATAGAGTCTTCTAAATCTATTATGACATTTTGCGCACCTTTTTCGATAGCTTTATTTACAAATTCTAATTTATTTCCAGGCACATAAAGATGGTGATAAGTTTGCATATTGTTATTTTCCATAATCTAATGTTAGATGTAAAATAGTTAAAGCGAAAAAAAAGGAGTAAAAAATGGATTTCAACCTATCATCTGACCAAGAGTTCTTTAGAGAAACCATCAGATCTTTTGTTGATAAAGAGATTAGGCCAGTTGCTTCAGAACTAGAAAAATCTGGAACCTATCCAACTGAAATTGTTGAAAAAATGAAATCTATGGGGCTATTTGGCATTTTAATCCCTGAAGAATATGGAGGCCAAGATATTGATTTTGTATCAATGTCAATATTATTTGAAGAGCTTTCAAGAGGATGGATGGGGATTGCCGGAATTATTGGCAGCCACTCTCTTTCCACGTGGATGATTAATAAACATGGAACTGAGGAACAGAAAAATGAATTTCTATCAAAACTTGCAACAGGTGAGTTAAGAACAGGTGTTGGCCTAACAGAGCCAGATGCAGGTACTGACCTACAGGGTATAAAAACAAAAGCAGTTTTAGATGGCGAACACTACATTGTTAACGGAAGCAAAATGTGGATAACAAATGGAAGATATGCTAATCCTCTCCCAGTCCTAGTTAAAACGGATACAAGTGCTGAACCTGCCCACAAGGGTATGAGTGTATTACTAATGGATCAAAAAGCAGAAGGATTCGAAATAAGTAAGGATATCGGAAAAATGGGTTACAAAGGACCTGAAAGTTGTGTGTTAATGTTTACGGATGTAAAGGTACACAAATCTATGCTATTAGGGGGAGTTGAAGGTAGAGGTCTTCAGCAAGTTCTGTCTTCACTTGAAATTGGAAGATTAAATATTGCTGCAAGAGCCGTTGGAATTGCTCAAGAAGCTTATAATCAGGCTCTAAGTTACTCAAAAGAAAGAAAAGCATTTGGAAAAGAAATTAATGAATTTCAAGCTATTCAGTTAAAACTCGCTGAACTAGCAACAAATGTTCAAGCATCAAGATTGTTAACATGGTGGTCAGCTTCAATGGCAGATCAAGGAAAAAGGGTAGATACTGAGGCAGGTATGGCAAAATACTTTTCATCAGAAGTCGCTATTTCTAATTCTTTAGATGCAATGAGAATTCATGGAGGAATGGGATACTCAACAGAGTATACAATAGAAAGGCTTTACAGAGATGCTCCTTTAATGGCAATTGGAGAGGGCACTAATGATATTATGAAAACAATAATTGCAAAGGGTCTTGTTAAAGGAGATGTTGTAATTGATTAAATTATATGCAATTTAATCAAGATTTCTGCAAGCAATTTGACATAAAGTATCCTATTTTTCAAGCTGGAATGGGGAAGACTATGGGTACCCCTACAACACCAGAGTTGGTGTATGAAGTTTCCAATGCTGGAGGAGTTGGTTTCTTAGGAGCTACCGGACTAACTCTAGAAGAAATTGAAAAATCAGTGAAAAAAATAAGGGAGAACACCGAGAAACCTTTCGGGGTTGGAACACTATTACCAAGGGATGTTGCGGCAGATGCAGAAACACGAGATGAAATTAGGGACACAATCAAAAGAGAATATCCTGAACACATTGACTTCATCAAAAATCTATGTTTTGAATATGAAATTGAATTTAAAAAATTACCAGCTGTAGAAACAGTTTCAAGAAGAGCTGCCGAAGAACAGATAGACCTAATTGTGGAATTAGAAGTTCCATTTATTTCTATGGGTCTTGGAGATATCTCATATTTGGTATCTAGAGTTAAAAATACAGAAACAAAAACTCTTGGTTTAGTTGGAAATGTGAAAACAGCACAAATCCACAATGATGCAGGAGTTGATATAATTGTAGCTCAAGGCTATGAAGCCGGTGGACACACAGGAACTATCGCTAATTTTGCATTATTACCTCAAGTAGTAGATTCTGTGAATGTTCCAGTACTCGGAGCTGGAGGTATTGCTGATGGTAGAGGCATTGCAGCTGCTGTATCACTAGGTTGTGTAGGTGCATGGATTGGGACTGCTTTTTTATTTTCTTCTGAAACAGATATTTATCCAGAGCATCAGAAACAACTTCTCGAAGGTTCAACCGAAGATTTTGTGATTAGTAGGACCTACACTGGGAAACCTTCAAGAATATACAGAACTGAAATTCTAGAAAAATGGAAGAATTCTGAACTAGTAACTCTTCCGATGCCTCTTCAGTTTGTATTATTTGATGATTTTGTATGGTCAGCGGAATCATCAAAAAAATATGAATTGATGAACAACCCTGCTGGTCAAATTAGCGGTATGGTTAAAGAAGTAAAACCTGCAAGTGTGATCGTTGAGGAAATGGTCCGTGGTTTTGAGGCGATATGAAAGAAGCAAATATTAAAAATGGATATATAGAAGTTCAAGAGGGCCAAGTTCATTACTCTAAAATGGGTAAAGGTAAAATTGCATTATTATTATTTCACGAATCTCCACAGTCTTCTAAAGTTTTTCATAAGGTCATTCCATCTCTTTCCAAAATTTTTACAGTTTATGCGTTCGATACACCCGGGTATGGAATGTCTTCTGCGCCAAGTAATCCACTTAAAATTGAAAAGTATGCAGAAGTTTTAGTTGAAGCAATCAATAACTTAGGTATTGGAAAATATGCAACGGGTGGTTGTCACACTGGAGCATCCATAGCCCTTGAGGTAATTAATCAAAAAGGGGAAAATGATGCTATTTTTTGTGTGTTGAATGGCGTTCCATACTTTTCTACAGATGAGCGACAGCAATATATGAACAACTGGTCACCTGATATAGATATCGATGAAAATGGAGATCATTTGCTTTGGGCTTGGGATAGATATAAAAGGATTTATGGGGAAGAAGCTTCTAAAGATTTAATTAATTTTGGGGCAATTGGAATTCTAGAATGTTTGGAAAGATACAATTGGGCTTACAATGCGGCTTTTGAGTATGTGCCAGACAACCTAGTAGAGAACTTGAATACTCCAATTCTTTTTCTAAACTCAAAAAAAGACCTACTAACACACTGTGACATAGAGGCAGATAAAGTTGCAAAAAATAGCAAATTATCTCTACACACAGATCACCCAGGACAACTTCATATGAGAGAACCTGAAATATATAGTGCCGAAGTGATTAGTTTTTATAATTCGCTGATCTGATTTTTATCTACGTTCTCTTTAATTATTCTCTTTAGTATTTTTCCTGATGCATTTCTTGGAAGTTCTTCAACGAAATGAAAATTTTTAGGAATTTTATATCCTGATAGATTGCTTCTACAATGTTCTTCAAGTTCTGGAATATTTATATCTTTATTTTTAACCATCACAGCAGTAACTTCTTCACCCCATTTTTTTGACTTTTTACCAACTACTGCAGCATCAATAATCCCTGGAAAGGTCAGTATTATTTCTTCTATTTCTCTTGGTGAAATATTTGTAGCACCAGATATTATGATGTCTTTTTTTCTATCTACAATATAATAAAACCCATCCTCATCTTTTACAGCAATATCACCAACTCCAAAAAACCCTCTTTCATTTGTGTTTTTTAAAGTATTAGCTTCATCATTCCAGTAGCCATTCATTAGGTAGGGTGATTTTGCGAAGAGTTCACCTTGTTCTCCTACACTGACCTCTTTGCCTTCATCATTCAGAAGTTCTACCTGATTAAAAAACCACGGTGGTCCAACACATCGCTCTTTTTCTTTTTGAAATTCGGGTCTTAAATTTGTTACGATTGCTGTTTCCGTCGCTCCGTACAGCTCATGTAAACCGGCAGTATCAAATGTATCGATTACCCAGAGCTTCAGTTCTTGTGGCAAGGGTGCTGCATTGAAGTATAAACAACTCAAGGATGATGTATCAAAATTTTTAATCGTAGACTCCCCAAGTTCTCTAAGCTGCATTGCATGGGCAGGAACAAGAAAAATAGAATCTGGTCTATATTTATTTATCATTTCTAAAAGATTTAAAGGATCATATTTTCTTTGTATTACTAACTGCCCTCCAGTAAACAAAGCAGCATAATTAAAAGCAAAACCAGCACCATGATACATTGGAGCAACAGCGATAGTAGTTTTATCAGGACCTAATCCCCACTCCAGAGCAGTTGCCATAAAAACTAAACATCTGGATCTGTGGCTAATTGTTATACCTTTAGGTTCTCCAGTAGTTCCAGACGTATAGCAAATTTTAAAAGGTTCCCTTTCATCAACAAATACGAATGGGTCATATTTATCTTGGCTAGTTATTGTTTTTTCATAATTAAAACCAAAATCATCACTGTCCATTGTTAAAATTTGTTCAACAGAAGTTTCGAAAATATACTTTTCTACTAAAGGAACTAGGGAGCTTTCTATAACAACTCCTTTTGCTCCACTATGATTTATAAAATACTCAACTTCTCTAGAAACAGATCTTGGATTAACCAAGACAGCAATTAAGCCGGCTTTTGACAAACCGGCAACTATCTCGGGATACTCCATCCTATTCCCAGATACTACTGCAACCCTATCTCCCTTTTTAAAACCTTTGGAAATAAAGTAGTTGGCGACCTGACTTGATCTAATATCAAGTTCTCTATATGAAATACTTCTTTTTCCATCAATAATGGCTAATTTTCCCGGATTAGCTATCGAAAATTCTCTTATTCCATTAGCGATATTTAAAGGTATATATCCAAAATCTTTTTTAATCATTTAATTAAACCAACACTTTTTTTGTATTATTCATTTTATATCAATCATGTACAATTTAAACAACATCTATCAGCAAAATGTTCATTATGAACTTCAACCAAACCTCTAGCGGTAGTTCCTTGTTCGCAGGCTTTAGTCGGGTTAGGGCAACGAGAGCTAAACAGGCATCCACTTGGTAATGATGTTATTTTTGGGATCTCACCTTTAAGTTTTATTTGGATTTTCTTTACATTAGGATTTGGAGAGAGGACAGAAGATAGTAAGGCTTTAGTATAAGGATGGACAGGGTTTTCAATAACTTGCTTTGTCCTTCCAAGCTCCATTATCGAACCTAGATACATTACAGCTGTTCTATCGGATATGTTTTTAATAGTATGAATATCATGACTAATAAACAAATATGTAAGTCCAAGCTCAGTTTGTAATTTTTTTAATAATCTCAAAATTTCATTTCTCACAGATAAATCCAGAGAGGAGGTGGGCTCATCAAGAATTACCAATTTGGGACTATTAATTATTGCTCTCGCTATTCCTATTCTTTGTTGCTCTCCACCGCTGAGTTGCGAAGGGTATTTTTCTAGATAGTCAGTACCTAAGAATACATTTTTAACTGATTGAGCAATTCTTTCTTGAATTTCATCTTTTGAAATATCTGGACTGTGAATAATAAGTGGTTCAGACAATATATTTTTAATTTTCATTCTAGGATTCAGTGAAAGAAAGGGTTCTTGAAAAACAACTCCTATATCTTTCCTTATATCTCGTATAAGTAATTTATTATCAAGATTTAATTCGTTTTGAAAGATGTCAATATTTCCAGTATATTTAATCAACCCCAGTAGGGTCTTCCCTAATGTGGACTTTCCTGAACCACTCTCTCCAATTAGACCTAAAGTTTCATTTTCATAAATCTCAATATTCACCCCATTAAGTGCATGTACCAATTGATTATTCGGTAATTTAAATTTAACTTCTAAATTATTTGCATTAACTAATTTCTTCACCAGAGGCCTCTATTAATCTTTTTGTATAATCATCTTGAGGATTTAAAAATATTTTTTCAACAGAGCCTTTTTCTACTATTGATCCTTTGTACATAACCACTGCTTCATCACAGTACTGAGCCACAATACCCAAATCATGTGTCACAATAATTAAAGTCATGTCGTTATTGTTCACAAGGGTAAAAAAATTATCTAACAATTGTCTTTCCACAGTTACATCAAGACCAGTAGTTGGTTCATCTGCAAAAAGTAGTCTAGGTTTAGCAAAGCAGGCTAGTGCGATAACAACTCTTTGAGCCATTCCACCACTAAGCTCAAATGAGTAAGAATTTGAAACTCTTTCTGGATCTGCTATTCCAACTTCAGAAAGAGATTTAATGATCTCACGCCCTATTTCTTTTTTACTAAATAATTGATGCTTTTTATTTACAAAATAGAATTGTTTTTTTATTTTGTATACAGGATTCAATGATCCGAATGGATTTTGTGGAATAAATCCAATCTCGCTACCTCTCATTTTTGAAAAATCAAAAATATTGCTAGACCCTATTTTTGATAATATTTCAAGCTTATCAAAAGAAGTAGTTCCTGGATGTTTTATTAGGCCGTTCACCGCTCTTATCAAGGATGATTTCCCTGAACCAGTTTCACCGATAATTCCTAGCATCTTATTTTTTTCTAGAGAAAAGGAAACTTTCTTAACTGCTGAAATTATATTTCCAGTGGAAATATAATTTACAGATAAATCTTTAATTTCTAAAATTGTCTCTTTATCAGATTTGTTCATATTTTCTCAATATATATTGTGAAATTGTATTAAAGCTAAGAACGCTCAGGAATATTGCTAGTCCTGGAAATAGAGACATCCACCATTGACCAGTTGTCATGTATTGTGATCCGGCCCTAATCATTGATCCCCAGCTTGCTTCTGGTGGAACAACACCTATGCCAATAAAGCTAAGTGCTGCGACCACAACAATGGAGTGAGCAGTTGTTATTGAAGCCTGTGCTAGTAAAGTGCCTAAAATATTTGGTAAAAGATGCTTGAAAATAATCCTAGTTTTACTTGCACCCATTGCTGTCGCAACTTCAATAAAACGAGATTCTCTCAGTGTCAATGCTTCACTTCTTATAAGTCGAGTAAATCTAGGAACGTTAATTAAAATAATAGCAAAGATTACATTTCTAATATTATTCCCCCACATTGCAACTATAACTATCGCCAATACAAGTAAAGGGAAAGCCTGGAACATGTCTAAAATTTTCATAATTCTATCTGCATTTTTAGTTTTATCACTTGCCATCAGTCCAAGTGGTAGGCCAATAATTAAAGCTGCAAAAGTTCCAAACAGAGAAATAAATAAATCTATCTTTCCAGCAATAATTGTTCTGCTGAAAATATCAAAACCCACTTCATCAGTTCCAAAAAGATATACTCCCCCCGGTGTGGTTAAACGGTCTATGATATTTGTTGCATAAGGATCATGCGTAAAGTTATATAAAAAAGCTCCAAAGGAAAAGTTAAATAGAACAATAAAAGAAAGGATTACAGGTAGATTTTGCTTGTTAATTTTTTTTACAATTTTCATTATAAGGTTTTCTTTCTTATCCTTGGATCTAGATAAGTTATTAATATATCAAGAAATGTATAAGTAAAGAGAGTAATTAGTCCCGCAAACAATATAAATCCTTGTATGGCTGGGATATCTAGCATTAGAATTTTTTCTATTGCCCATGACCCGATACCATTCCAGGCAAATACAGTTTCAATAATTGCACATGCTCCAAATAGTCCAGCAAATAAAATTGCTATGTACGTAATAATTGGTGTTCTTGCATCAACTAATGCGTACATAAAAATTCTAAATTTAGATAATCCTAATGACTTAGCAAATTCAACCTGTTTTGAGTTAAGAGAGTTACCAAGAACATTTCTTGCAGTTCTACCAAAATAAGATGAATAAAATATTCCAAGAGTTATTGATGGCAAAATAGCATGTTTGAGACCGACTCTAAATGTTTCCCAATTTCCTGAAATTAAAGAGTCAATTAAGAGGCCGCCTGTGATTTGATCTGGGGGTACATCAGTCAAGCCTATCCTCCCAATAGGAGCAGGAACAATTTGTAATTTATAAAAAAGTAAATAAATTAACAAAAGACCCAAAAAGAAATCTGGTACTGATTGGATAATTGATAAAAGAAAGTTAGTGAATTTATCAATTACTTTTCCTCTAAAGTATGCACCAATACCACCGATGATAAATCCTAAAAATAGTGCAATTATTAAGGAAATAATAATAAGTTCAAATGTATCAAATAAATACTGATTGATACTGTCAATGACTGGGACTTTAGTATAAAAAGATGTGCCAAGATCTCCTTGAGATAGATCACCAAGGTAGTCAAGGTAGCGTTCATAAATACTCTGATCTAAACCTAACTCAACTCTAATTGCTTGTTTTGTCTCTTCGGAGGCAATTCCCCCTGCAATCACCTCAACTGGATCCCCGGGAGTTAAGTTAACAACGATAAAAGCAAGACTGCTCACAAAAAACGATGCGATTGGAATAAAAATTAATTTTTTAAATATAATTTTTAACAAATTTACTCCTAGCTTTAATTATTGTAGTCTGAAACATGAAAGGTTTGCTTAATGGAATCCAAAAAATATAATTTTTTTGATACAAAGCTAGATAAATATGTATTAACAATACAAATGGATAGGCTTGAAAAAAGAAATGCATTCGATCCAGTTTTTGTAAATGAGTTATGTGATATTTGGGATAATATCGAAAATAGTGATGAAATAAAAATAGGGGTACTGAAAAGCAAGAGCGAAGAATATTTTTCAGCTGGAGCAGATTTAAAACAATTAATCCCCCTTTTGACAGGGGAGAAAAAACCAACTACAAAGATTGAAAAAAAAGTAATTGAAGAAAATCTTTTAAGAAAATTTTACAGAAAAAATAAATCCTATAAAAAACCTATAATTGGAGTATCAAGTGGCTACTGTTTAGCTGGGGGTTTTGAGTTACTTTTAAGTTGTGATTTTAAAATAATTTCATCAGATTCAAAGATTGGGTTTCCAGAGACGAAACTAGGATTGATACCAGCTGGTGGAGGTATTTCTAGAATAGTACACTCTACATCAAGGTCTAGAGCTTTAGAAATTCTGATTAATTCTTCAGATATTGACATCAATAAGCTTTTACATGATGGAATAGTAAATGAAATTTGTGCGAAAGAAAATCTTGATGAGATATTAAATCGCTACATAAAGAGACTGTTAGATAGCGAAAGTACAGCAACAGAAATACTACTTAGTAGTATTGATAACTTTAAGGAACTGAACCTTGCTGAAAGTTTTTTACTGGAAGAAGAACTTTTAAAAAAATTATCAGATGGAGAGTAGATTTCATTTTTTTAGCAAAACTCCACCTGAGTGGAGTGAAGGACTCCCTGTATTGTCACCAACTTACAAAAGAGTAAAAAAAATGTTGAACAATGATTGGAATAAGCGAAATGAAGTTTATGCATATATACACAGTATGGACAAAAGCTTTACTTATTATCAATTAGCTTCGAATGCAGTACTTGCTGGTTGCACCCCGGATTGTTGGAAGATTATTAAAACGTGTGTAAATATTTTGATTGATCAGAAGTTCAATCTAGAAACTGTAGTTACTACAGTTCATAGCCAATCACCCTTAATTCTCATTTCAGGAAAAGTTGCAAATGATTTAAATATAGATGGTGGAAGAGGATCAATAGGTCCTGGGAGCAGACAAGCTATAGTTATCGGTCGGGCAATATATTTATTCATTAGGAATATTTTGAATGGAAAACCTAACGGAATTGATGGAGCTACTCAAGGACATCCAGGAAAAATCACTTTTTGTTTTACGGAAAATATTGAGCTCTCCCCTTGGGAAGGGTATCAAGTTAGAAAGGGTTATAGTGAAAGCGAATCAACGGTCACAATATTTTCATCTCAGTCTCCACATGAGGTAGTAGATATGGGAGAAAAAAGTATCAAGAGCTTACTTGATGGGTTGATTCATAGTCTTCTAAATCCATGGACTTATAATTCTTTCTATAATCAAGATGTTTGGTTGATATTATCCCCCGAACATGCTCAGAGAGTTCATGAATCGGGTATGAGTTACGATGATTTAGTTGAGTATTTATTTAGAAATACAGTGTTTCTTAAAAAAGATTTAGTCGATAGAGGTCTTTATGGATTTATAGGAAATGTTGAACTCGAAGAAGTCAGATTATTTAAATCCAAGGAAAATATAAATATTGTTGTTAGTGGAGGTTATCCCGGGGGATATACAATGGTGTGTTTTGGATCTGGAATCAGCCTGACAAGAAAGATTGTTAATTGAAAGTAATCCAGATAAGTCCAACTTCACCTGAAGAAGCCATAATTAAAAAAAGTAATATTAATAATATTTCTTATAACAAAAAAATATTAATTGTGAACTCGATGTTAAATCCAATTACAAAATATCCACAAGAGATAATGCAGATAATAAATAACTTTGACAGTGAGATTGCTTTAGAGGTTAAATTAATCTCTCAAGTTGAAAAGAAAAATATTGCTGAGTGGTATGAAGATGTCGAGGGAAGCCCAAAAAATATTTTTTTAATAGTAGGAGATTGTGCAACATGCACATATAAAGCATCACAAGACATTTTCAGCTTAAATGAGAGGGGTATAAGTTCCCATCTTTTAACTTTCAAGGAAATGAATTCACTCATTTTTTCAAAACTAAAAAAGCAGTACATAAAAAATATATTGTTTATGGATGATCAAATATTTAACGAGAGACTAATTAAGGTAATTAGCGACTAATTCATCTGTTGAATTATTTGGCTACTTTCCTCAACCCAAGCAAAACCAAAAGCCAGAGTTTTTAATGCTACTTCATGTCTATCTGCTTCCAATTCATTTACTGCATCTGAAGCAATGATAACTCTATAATCTTCTTGACTTAAGTCTCTAGTAGTTGTCTCTACACAAATGCTTGTCGTAACACCACAAATAATTAACTGTTTTAGATTATTTTCTTTTAACCAATTTTCAAGCCCAGTATTGTAATATGCACTTGGCCTATTCTTATTGAGTACAAATTCATCTCCAGTGGGCTTAAGTTCATCAATTATTTCAACATCCCATGTTCCCTCTTTTAAAGATTCCACTTCTGCAAGGCCTGGCATTAGATCATTAACAAGTACACCTCCATCTGAATAATCCTCCTTGTAGAGATATCGGGTAAAGGCTATTGGGTAATTTTTCTCCCGTGCAGCCTTAACTAAATCAACGCAACCTGATATAGACTCTTTTAATGGAGTTATATCTAGTCCCATTGCCCCTCCAAAAGATCCATCATCATGACAGAACCCGTTCTGCATATCAATAACCAATAACCCAGTATTATTTTTATTTAATTCAAATTCCATGTCACTCCTTTAACAACTAAAATATATATTAATAATTTAAAAAAAAATTTGTATGGAAAATAACACTTTTGAACAAGATTTAAGAACTAAAGAAAGTGCTGATGAATCATTGTCTCAGTCTGAGAAATTATTACATGATATTTCCAAGGTATTTGATGCAGCAGATTATAGAATAACTCCAATACTCAATACGAGTTGAGCCAATATGAATTTTGAAACATTAACAATCAAAGATGTGAAGAATCTTTATTCAGAAAATAGTATTAATTTTCTTGAACTAGTTAAGATGCAAATTGATTTTATTAAAAAGAATGAAAAAAAAGTACTTTCTTTAGTCAATTTCGATGAAGACCTCTATTTATTAAAAGCTAGTGAATTTGACTCTGAGGGCAAAGCAAAGGGATTATTGAACAATATACCAATTGGAGTTAAAGATTTAATAGATATTAAAGGTATGAGAACTGAAGCTAATTCAAAATCCCTAGTGGGTAATGTTGCTAAAGAAGATGCAGATATAGTTAGTAAGTTAAAAGAATCTGGAGCTTTTGTTGCTATGAAAACTAATACCCATGAGTATGCTTATGGAGCCGTAAGTCCGCCTACCCGTAATCCTTGGGATTTGTCCAAAATTCCTGGTGGATCATCTGGAGGATCTGCGGCAGCAACATCGTCAGGAATTTGCTTAGCATCACTGGGTTCAGACACGGCAGGATCAATCAGAGAACCTGCTGCACTTTGCTCAGTTGTTGGATTTAAACCGACATATAACTGGACTTCACTTTTAGGAATAGTGCCACTTGCTTGGTCACTGGACGTAGTGGGTCCAATAACTAAAACTATTTCTGATTGCGCTATTATTTTTGAGGCTTTATCAAAAACTTATCAAAATAAAAAAACAGCCATCTCTCAAAACAAAAGTTATAAAATAGGAATTTTAAATGAATATTTCTCACCTATGGAAGAACAGGTTTCTAATTCTTATAATGAATCAATCAATATTTTTCAAGACATATTTTCATGTGAGAATGTTACAAGCTGGGATGTAGATGAAGTTATTTCTACAATTTTTGTTATATTGACTTCAGAATCAGCAGCTTTTCTTGATAAAGAAATAAATAAAAATCCCACTAATTATGGAGGAGATGTTAGACAATTTGTTGAAATGGGAAAAGGTTTTAGCTCTGTAGATTACATCAATGCTCAAAGAGCTAGAAATGTTATTACTCAAAAAGTAGATAATTTGTTTGATCGGTATGATTTTTTATTAAGTCCAGCCCAATTAATAGGACCTCCCTCTCCAGATAATGAAACGATAAAAATAAATGGGGAAGAACTACCAAGAGATATAAATCTAATTAAACCTTTAGTCCTCTCTTCATTGTGTGGATATCCATCAATTTCAATACCTTTCAATAAAATGAAAAATGGCCAATATTTTAGTGTTCAGATTATAGGAAGAAGAAATAGTGACAATAAATTAATGGATTTCGCAAAATTATTAGAAAAAGAATTTGATTTGCAGTACAACAACCCATTAGTTTAATTATTAATATGTGTATTAAAAATTTATACAGCCAAGTTGATGATTCTCAAATACCAAACTTTCTGAAAGAAAAAATTAATAAATCAACAGAACTTACGGGAGATGCATTTTTCTTAAAAGTTTTTGCTAGTAGTGAGGCTGCATCAAAAGTTTATTATGAACAGTTCTATAAAAAAGTTTTTTATGGAGGAGTTGTCAATATAAAACTTAAAGAGCTTATAAGACTTAGATTAGCCGGTATTTCTGGATGTAAGTATTGTATCTCAGTTGATGAAAACTCCGCTTTGAGTAATGGTTTAACTTCAAAAGAGATATTTGATGCAAAATTAGGAAACTTAGACAATTTTCCAAAGATGGAGAAGCAGTTACTTCAATTAGCTGAGCATATTGCCTTAACTTCAGCATCTGATAGGGCGGATCATAATCTGATTTCTGAAATATTGAAAAGTCTGTCCCAAGAAGAATTTATGGAAATTTCTTTTACAATTGCAATACTATGCGGTATCGGAAATATGTTAGGTAGTCTTGACCTAGTAGAAACAGACTAGGGAAACAAACAAATTTTACTATTTTTATACAGTTGATTTTAAATCCTTAAATGTAATATTTAGAATTAAACCATATATATATACATACATAAACGAAGGAATATTTCCCGGATACATGTGTGTATTAAAGGGGGATTAATGTGAGAAAATTTAGTTTAATTTTACTTACTTTAGCTCTTTTGCTTACAGCTTGTGGTGGAGGTACAGACACCTCTACTGATGAAACTGCTGCAGTAGAAGAGTCTTCAGAATCATTAGATGCACCCGCCACAACGGTAGCTACAGAAAGCCCTTCTGGACAAAAAACAGGAGAAACTTTCACCATGTTAATGCCGGCCTTACCTTCGAATGCTGATTTTGCAGTATACCAAGGTACAGCCAGTACAGCAGTAGCAGCAGTTTGGGCAGGTACAATACTTGAATTTAAAGCACAGGACGACCCGTCTATCCAACCAGGAATAGATGATGTTCAATGTTTCATATGCGAGTCATTTACTGCTGATTCTGATGGAAATATAACGGTAGTTCTTCCAGACGGACTAAAAAGTGCGTATGGAAATGAAATATCTTCAGATGATGTTTTGTATACATTCGAAAGAGTGTTGGCAAACGATTTTGTTTTCAGATTTCTAATGGGCGTCGGCTCTTGGAATACTGAAAATCCAATAACAAAGGTTGATGATAAAACTTTTATTGTGAATGTAACAAATAATGTTCCGTTCACATTGGGAACGCTTACTTGGTATTCAGGATCTATCTTAGATGCAACCGAGGTCAAATCACACGCGACTGATGATGACCCGTGGGCAAAAGAATGGATGGCAGGCAATTCTGCAACTTATGGTCCGTACCATCTTTCATCATTTAGTTCAGGTGAAAATGCTACGTTATCATTAAATCCTGGATGGAATAAGTTTGTTCCTACCTATTCTGATGTAGTAATAACAGCAGTTCCAGATTCAGCAACAAGGTTACAAGCAATGTTGACCGGTGCAGCCGATTATACGTTTAAAGTTGATTATGATCAATTGGCATCTGCTGAAGGAAATTCCAAAGTTGGAATTACCGAAGCTTTAGAGAGCAGATCTGTCGAGCTACATCTCAACTTTGCAGATGAAAAATTTGCAAACAAAAAAGTTCGTCAGGCTATTAACTATGCAATAGATCGAAATGCAATTGTTGAGGGCATTATGGGCAAATATGGCGCGGCAGCTGACACCCAGCTACCAGAAGTCATTAAAGCCCCTGCAGCTCCAGGGTCATATACGCAAGATGTTGAAAAAGCGAAAGCTCTTTTAGCTGAAGCAGGATATGCAGATGGATTTGATATGGTCATAACTGTAAATGCAGTTAGACCAGGATCATATGCAAGCAATGTAGCATTATTAATTGCTAATCAGTTAGCTGATGTTGGAATAAACGCAACAATTAGTGTTTATCCTTCTGCAACAGATTTTGAGGCAAGTATACGAGATGATAGTTTTGAAGCTTGGTTGTGGGATTCTACACCAGCTTTATCAGATCCATATTACTATTGGAGACTGAACCATCATCCAATTCTTGCATTCCAGAATTACAAAGGATATGAAAATGCAGAGTTTGTTGAAAAGTTGGACACACTATTCACTACTCCGGCAGGATCAGCAAGAGATGCTTTAATAACTGAAATACACGCCATCCTTTTAGATGACGTGCCAATGGTCAGAATTGCTCAACCAGCAAACGCTGGCATGCTCAGATCAGGAGTTGAAAACTTTAGAACTACTACATTGAATGCAGTAATGGTTCATTATTTGGTTGAAAACTACTAAATAATTTAATTTAAAGTTAGTATTAAAGGGTGGAATTAAAATTCCACCCTTTTTTATTATGTATTTAAAAAAAATTATTACATCAGATATATTTAAAATATCTAAAGATGAAATTTTTGATTTTGCTAAAAATTACGATCCAATGTTTTTTCATATGGATGAGTCTAAAGCAGAAGACTCTATTTTTACCGAATTAGTATCATCAGGTCTACATACAATTTGCCTAATGCTTCAAAAAATGAATGAATTTAGCGATTGGAAAATAGCTACTGGTTTAGAACATACAGTTAAATATCTCAAGCCGGTTAAGCCGGACGTCAACTATCAAGTAACGGGAATAGTTAACTATGAAAAATTGTGGAAGAATCCAAAATATACCCACCTAAAAATGGAAAATGTCTTAAAAGAAAACGGTAGAGATAGCAATCTTGTAATTTTAAATACTAGCTTTTTAATTTATAGTTAATATTTAATTATAAGATAATTTAATTCAAAGAATTTTATAGTACTGGTGTTAAAGCTTTGGAAAATATAGTTGAATTTTTTGGTAATTAAATATTAACTATAAATTAAAAAATCTTAAATATTTATAAAATATAAGAACTCTATACTTACTTTCTTATGGCAAAAAAAACAATTAGAAATATTGCAA
>CEOP01106875.1_pt1 | contig 26088 bp, 21 predicted proteins | sample 361301 | NCBI WGS metagenome assembly CEOP01 (sample SAMEA2619548, study PRJEB7988) | marine metagenome | biome: marine biome (ENVO:00000447); feature: deep chlorophyll maximum layer (ENVO:xxxxxxxx); material: "saline water (ENVO:00002010), including plankton (ENVO:xxxxxxxx)" | depth 55 m
AATTGTAAATTCGCCTTCAATTTAAATATAATTTTATGGCTGTTCTTAGACAAATTAGACAGAGATCCTTTTTTTTAATTCTTGTAATAGGATTAGCTTTATTTGCTTTTGTAATTTCAGGTGTATTCACCAATAGCATAGATGATTCATCACCATCAGATCCAGTAGTAGTAGTCAATGACAAGGAAATTGATATTGAACTATTTAGATTCAATGTTGAACAAACCGAAAGAAATTATAATTATTCCACACTTCAAGCAGTTTCTGCTGTATGGGATCAAACAGTTAGAAACACTATTTTGAATCAAGAATTTGAGATTCTAGGAATCGATGCTGGAAAGGCTCAATTAGAAGAAATTATTAGCTCGAATAACGCATTTTTAAATGACTCAAGGTTTTTAAATGAGTCAGGTTTTTTTGATTTTGGCCTTTTTACAAATTTTATACTTTCAATGAAAACTAATAACCCTGAGGGTTATGAAAATTGGAAATCTCAAGAAGCTAACCTAGTTGCAATGGCAAAGGAAAAAATTTATCTTGATTTAATAAGATCAAGTGCTGGATTTACAAATTATGAAGGTGAATCTGCATACCATATTGAAAATGATCAAGTATCAATCGAGTATATTCAACTCCCATATTCACTAATTCCCGATAGTCTTATAACTATAAGTGATAAAGAAATCAGAAATTATATAAATGAAAACTCAAAAAAATTTAAAAGAGATCCTTCTAGATCAATCAGATATGTTCTTTTTACAGAAGAAGCCTCAGATCAAGACATTCAAGATCAAAGAAACTACTTGGAGTCAATAATTGATGATAAAATCATATATAATGATGTTTCTAAATTAAATGATACAATTATTGGTCTAAAAAAAGTAAGTAATATTTATGATTTTATTGAAGAGCATTCTTCCACTTCTTTTGATTCAATTTATAAACCTAAGGGTCAATTATCTTCTGAGTATGCTGAAATTTTGTTTAATCTCAATAAAAATGAAGTTTTTGGACCATATAGTGACGAAGGTAGTTTAAAATTATCAAAGATGCTCGACAGAAAAAAAGGGGGTTCCATAAGAGCAAGCCATATACTTGTCGCATATAAGGATGCTTCAAGAGCCAGTTCATCAATTACAAGAAATAAAAGCGAAGCAAAATTAAAAGCCAATAATTTATTTAAAAGAATTCGAAGAAATCCAAAACTATTTGAAGAATTAGTAAAAGACAACTCCGATGGGCCTTCAAATGTTTTAGAGGGAGATTTAGGTTTTTTCCAAGAAGGTTATATGGCTAAAGAACTTTATGATTTTGCAAATAAAAATAGAATAGGAAAAATTGGTTTAGTTGAAACCGAATTTGGCTTTCATATAGTCAAAATAAAAGAAAAAGAAGATTTAGTATTAATTGCCGAAATTAATCAGCCAATTATTCCTTCAGATTTCACTTCTAGTGAGATATTTAAATCAGCAACTACCTTTGAGATGGAAACTGTAAAGGCTGATGATAAAAACTTCAATAAAATTGCTGAGTCTAAAAATTTATTAATTAAATCCGTTGATAATGTTAATCTTCTTGATGATAAACTTCCAGGACTTCCTGAACAAAGGCAACTAGTTCAATGGTCATTTGATTCATCAACTAAAGTAGGTGATATAAAGAAATTCAATATTTCTTCTGGAGGATATGTTGTTGCTCAAGTCACAAAGTCAAGAGATAAAAAAATTGCTGATATCGAAGAAGTAAGACTTAGTGTTTTCGAAGAATTAAAAAATTATAAAAAAGCGGAGTTATTAAAAAATAAATTCAGTAAAAATAGTTCTCTTGAGGAATTATCAGAGCAATCTAAATCTGAGATACAAACTGCTTCAGCATTAACTCAATTAAATGCTGTCTTAGCAGGAGCTGGAAAGGAATCCTATGTGGTTGGTGCTGCATTTTCATTAGAGGTTAATGAAACCTCAGATTTAATTGAAGGGTCAAATGGATTGTATAAAATAAAATTAATAGGTAAAGTTGTTGCAGATGAATTGGCTAGCTATACAGCCTATTCTAATTCATTAAGAATAGCTGAAAATTCTAGAATAAGTACAGCAGTTTTTGAAGCGTTAAAATCCTCCTCAGAAATTGAAGATAATAGATCACTTTATTATTAGTTTAAAATAAATTCCTCAAAAGTAAATCCAATTTTAAAACCTTTATCATTAAAATATTTTAAAGAGCTCCTTGGACCTACTGCTAAGAAAAAATCACCACCCCATGCACCCAAACTTTTAACAGTTCCAGGGTAATCAGGAAATTTCATTTTTATTGGATTTATTTTTAATAAATTACCAATAATTTTTTCATGAGCATCTATTAATTGTGTGAACTCTTTTAGGCTTTCGGCTATCAATAATCTATCAGTTAAATTAGAAAGTTGATCAATTGTCTCTTTTTCAAGTATTGATTTTTTTTTAAATTCCAAAATTGATTTTTGACTGTTTTGAGATTTATTCTGATAGATAAAAAATAAATTTCCCTTGAATTTTGGATTAAACTCTATTAATTCAACCAAATACTTGTTTTTATTTACGGAAAATAAAATAGGAGATTTACTTGAAGCACAAGCAATGTCATAACCACTCCCTCCAAATGTATTCTTTAAAAGAGTATAAGGATTGATTTTTGCCCATTCAGAAATATTATTAATTAATGTGGATGAGGTTCCCAGTCCCCACTTGTAATCAAAATCAAGATAGGTCTTAATTGTTTTACCTGTTATTAAAAAACTTGAATTTAGTTTTTTAACTTCTTTAAGAATTCTAAGAAGTTTTCTTGCTATTTTTTGATCATTAGTTTTTTCTATTATCAAAGAATCATCTTTAAAAAGACAATTAAACCATATTTTTTTATCAATATTATAACTTATCCACTCGATGTGTTTATCATTCCGATTCTCTATAATTAAACTTTGGCCCATTTTAGTTGGAAGACCAATTGCTTTTGCTCCATATAAAACTGCATATTCAGAACTAAGTAGAATTTTCCCGTTACTCTTATAAATACTCATTAAGTTTGAATTTTTAGGAATTCTTCAACCTTTTTATAGCTGACAGTTCTTTTTTTGAAGTGTTCTATTACTTTAATCTTTTCCTGATCAGTCACTTTCATTTGATTTAAAATATTTAAAAGATGCATTTTCATATGCCCTTTTTGAATACCTGTTGTAATTAATGAACGTACAGCAGCAAAATTTTGAGCAAGGCCAGCGGCTGCAATGATTTGCATTAATTCTTTTGAATTGGGGTTTTGCAATAGTTCTAATGACCACTTAACCAGTGGATGAATAGTTGTTAAACCTCCAACTGTTCCTATTGATAGAGGTATAGTTATTTCCAAACTAAAAATACCATTTTTAATATTACAGCTTGACAAGCTTTTATAAGTTCCTTTTTTTGATGCATATGCATGGATTCCAGCTTCTATTGCTCGAAAATCATTTCCAGTTGCAATTGCCAACGAATCTACACCATTCATTATTCCTTTATTATTTGTAACTGCTCTGTTTGGTTCTATTTCTGCAATTTTTATAGCTTGTTCAAATTTTTTAGCAAAATCATTACCTGATAATCCATTATTATCGTTTAGATCACTTACTGGACAATTTACCCAACTCTTGACAAGGCAATTGGGGGTATAGTTTGATAAGATACTCATAATAATATTTAAGTGATTATCTTTTAAATTATTTGATTCTTTGAAAGAGTCTTTGAATGTTTTAGTAATAATTTCAAGGCAAGAGTTTATAAAATTTGCTCCCATTGAATCTACAGTATTAAATCTAACATCAATCTGAAAGTAATTATCTAAATCATCAGTTTTATCATTTAATTCAATTGAAGTTATTCCTCCGCCTCTCATTATCATATTTGATGAAATTTTATCACATGATCTTAAAAGGAGATTTTTATTTTTATTAAAAAAATTGATAATATCTATTTTATTACCAGTGAACAAAAAATGGATATGTCCAACTTTTTCAACACCAATCACTTTAGAATGAAACCCTCCACGTCTTGACCAATATTTTGCAGAATTAGCAGCTGCAGCCACAACAGAACTTTCTTCAATAACCATTGGAAGAGTCATTTCTTTGTCATTTATAATAAAATTAGGAGCAACTCCCAAAGGCATATAGAAATTACTTATTGTATTTTCAATAAATTCATCATGTTTTGTTTGAATTTTCTTATTCGTATTCCAATACTTCTTAAGCTCTAATTGGGCCTTCTTAGAATTTTTAAAAAAAGTTTCAGTTACCCAAATTATCTTTTCAGTTTTACTAAGCTTTGAAAACCCAGAAATTTCTTTTTTCATTTTTGAATTTTGATATTCAAAGATATGTATTTTAAGATCTAATCTTTTTTAAATCATTTTTTAAAACTATCTATTTTCCTTATTTTCGGAATCTGTACTTTAACATAAATGATGTTAAATTTTCAAAAATGAAAAAACTTATATTTTTTGTATTTATATTAACCTCTTTAAAGCTAGTTTCACAAAAGAAGTTAAGTGTCGATGAAATTTGGGAAGATAAATTTACACCAAACAGAATGAAATTGCTTAAATCAATGAAAGATGGTGATAGATACACTTATATTGATATTGATAAAAACAATCAGGAATCAAAAATAATTTCCAGTTTTTATAAATCTCCGGAGAATCAAGAGATTATATTAAATTCTAAAAGTCAGTCTTTAGTTCCTTTTTTTACCAATTATAAATTTTCAAATGATGAACAATATATATTAATTACAACTGAAGAAGAGTCAATATATAGAAGATCAGTTAAAGGAGTTTTTTGGGTTTATGATAGGTCAGATAGATCACTAAAAATGGTTTATAATAAAAAGATTCAAGAACCTCATTTTTCTCCTGATGGTAAAAAAGTAGCCTTTGTTTACAATAGAAATCTGTATATTAAAAATCTTGTAAAAAATACAGTTATTCAGGTAACAAATAATGGTGATGAGCAAACAATTAATGGAATAACGGACTGGGTTTATGAAGAAGAATTTGGATTTGTAAAAGCATTTGAATGGAATTCAGATAGTTCAAAAATTGTTTTTATGCGTTTTGATGAATCAAAAGTACCCGTTTTTTCAATGGATATTTATGGAGATTATTTATATCAATATCAATACAAGTTTAGGTATCCAAAAGCTGGGGAATCAAATTCGCTTGTTTCACTTCATATGTATGACTTAAAAAAAAATAAAACAACTCAATTAATGATTGATAAGATTAGTCCATACTATATACCAAGAATTAAATTTACAAACTTACCATCTTTGATAACAATACAAACTATTAATAGAAAACAAAATCATCTAAAGGTTTACAAATATGATTTTGAGTCTAATTTAAGTGAAATTATTATTGAGGAAAAATCTAAAACATATATTGATATAAAAAATGATTTGATTTTTTTTAAGAATAATAATTTTTTATGGTTAAGTGAACGTGATGGTTACAATCATATTTATCTATATGATATAAATGGAAACCTTGTTAATCAGGTTACTAAAGGAAATTGGGAAGTTACTTCATTGTATAAATTCAATAAGAAATCAAAAGAGGTTTATTTTGGAGCAGCAAAATATTCATCAATTGGAAGAGGAGTATATTCTATAAATATTAAGGGTAATAAAATGCGAGCTTTAACAAAAGAAACAGGATATAATGGAGCTACTTTTAGTTCAGATGGAAGCAAATTTATTCATTCCTATTCTGATGAACAAACACCACCTATTTACACCTTAAGATCTTCTAAAGATGGAAAATTTATAAGAACTATTTTAGAAAACTCGTATTTAAAAAATCAATTAAATGAATATAATCTTCCAGATAAGGAATTTACAACACTAAATATTAATGGTTATGACCTTAATGCTTACATAATTAAACCTACAGATTTCAATTCTAAAAAGAGATATCCTTTATTATTATTTCAATACTCTGGTCCTGGTTCTCAACAAGTTACAAATAGATGGGGAAGTAATAGAGATTTATGGCATAAAATGTTAACTCAAGAAAATTATATTATTGCCTGTATTGATGGAAGAGGAACAGGTTATAGAGGTGAGGAATTTAAAAAGATGACCTATTTAAAGTTAGGAGAGTTAGAAACTCAAGATCAGATATTGGCTGCTAAAAAACTATCACAGCTTCCTTACATTGATGATAAAAGAACTGGAATTTGGGGATGGAGTTATGGAGGTCATATGGCAACACATTCATTGTTGTTGGGTAATGATGTTTTTGAGATGGCAATTGCAGTTGCTCCAGTAACTAATTGGAGATTCTATGATACTATTTATACAGAACGTTTTATGAGAACTCCTCAAGAAAATCCTAGTGGATACGATTTAAATTCTCCTATTAATTATGCTGACAGATTAAAAGGAAAATATTTACTAATTCATGGCTCAGGAGATGACAATGTCCATGTTCAAAATTCAATGAGAATGATTAAAGCTTTAATTAAAGCCAATAAACAATTTGAATGGATGATTTATCCTGATAAAAATCACGGGATTTATGGGGAAAATACTCAAAATCACCTATATTCCAAAATGACAAATTTTATTTTAAATAATTTATAACATGAACTTTATATATAATGGTAGCAAATTAAATCAAAAAACAATTCTCGGACATCCATCTGGATTATATGTTTTATTTTTTACCGAAATGTGGGAAAGATTTTCTTACTATGGCATGCGTGCAATTTTAGTTTTGTTTTTAATTTCATCATTTGATAATGGTGGATGGGGATGGGAAAGAAGTGAAGCATTAGGATTATACGGATTATATACTGGGCTTGTTTATATCACTCCAATCTTTGGAGGTCTTATTGCTGATTTATTCTTAGGCTACAGGAAAGCTGTTATAATAGGAGCACTTATCATGACACTTGGACACGCAGCAATGGCTTTAGAGATTTTTAATAATTTCTTTCTTTATACGGGTTTAGCTTTTTTAATAATTGGTAATGGATTTTTTAAACCTAACATAAGCTCAATTGTAGGGCAGCTATATAAAACTGAGGGACAAGATAAAGATGCGGGTTATACAATATTTTATATGGGAATTAATTCCGGAGCATTCTTAGGAATTTTACTCTGTGGATATATTGGTGAAAATGTTGGTTGGCATTACGGTTTTGGTTTAGCTGGAATTTTTATGCTTCTTGGAATGCTACAATTTTTATATGTTCAACAAATATTTGGTACAATTGGTGTTTTTAGTAAAAAAAATATAGAAGATAAATCATCAGATGATTTATCTCAAAATAAAAATAGTATTTCTTCTAAAATCATATCTGATAGACTTATTGTTATTGTGATTTTTTCATTTTGTGTAATCTTTTTTTGGTGGGCTTTCGAACAAGCAGGTGGGTCAATGACAATTTTTGCGTCAGATTATACGGATCGAATATTAACAGGAAATGGTGCTTTAATATTTAAAATATTCAATTCATTGATAACAATAGTTCCAATGATAATTTTAAGTTATATCATTTATTTATTGAGTTTAAATACATTCTCCGCATACAAACTATCTAGTTTATTTCTAATATTTAGTTTTTTAATTATCTGGCTTATTATAATTTGGATGCTATACAGAGAGTTTAACCTTCCCTCTACAGAGGTTCCTGCATCTTGGTTTGGAATCTTAAATTCATTTTATATTATAACATTTGCCCCTCTAGTTTCAAAAATATGGCAAAGTAAGTATAATATCTCTGGCCCATATAAGTTCGGATTTGGACTAATATTATTAGCAATTGGATTCGCTGTACTATCCTTTGGATCAATTGGAATTCCCTTAGGAGCAAAAACAGCATCAGTAAGTATGATTTTTTTGATCATTGCTTATTATTTTCATACAATGGGTGAGTTATTCATTTCTCCGGTTGGCCTCTCTTATGTAAGTAAATTGGCTCCCAAGAATCTTGTAGGGTTAATGTTTGGCGTTTGGTTTGTAGCTAATTTTATTGCAAACACTGCAGCAGGTTTTACAGGAAGTTTTATAGATCCAATTGTTGAAGTTTATGGAATGAGCTTCTTCTTTCTTATTTTCACTATCATACCAATTACTGTAGGTTTAATAATGATTATAGCAAATAATAAAATAGTTAAAATGATGCATGGTGTTAAATAAACTGGATATAATTTTTCTTAAACAAAGAATATTACTGATTTTTATTTTTTGTTCATATTATAATTTGTCTGCTCAAGAAATAAATTGGATTACTCTCGATCAAGCTCTAAAAGCTCAAGAAAATGTGCCTAAGAAAATCATAATGGATGTATATACTGTGTGGTGTGGTCCATGTAAGTTGATGGATAAAAATACTTTCACAAATCCAGACCTTGCCTCTTATGTAAATCAAAATTATTATGCAGTTAAGTTTAATGCAGAAGGAAATGAAAAGATCAGTTTTTATGGAAATATATTTCAAAATCTTAATTATGATGAATCTAAAAAATCAAGAAGAAACAGCACTCATCAATTTACTCAGTTTCTTGGAGTCAAGGGGTATCCCGCTACAATATTTTTGAGTGAAGAAGGGGATTTGATAACCCCAGTTATAGGATACTTAAATGTGCATCAAATGGAACTTTATCTTAAAATGATTAAACAAGGAGATTATCAAGTTTTCTCAACCCCTAAAGATTTTGAAAACTATAAAAAATATTTTAAACCCAAATTTAGAAAAAAAGGATAATTATCAATTTATAAACCTATACTTTTCAAAATAGATTTTGATATAATTTTGCTCGCACCACCTTTATCAAGAATTTGATATAATTCCTTGTAATCCTTTTTTATTTGATCTGCTTTTGATTTTGATAAAATCTTCTTCAATGCGTTTATTATATTTATAGAATTACAATTTTTCTGAATCAATTCTTCAACTACTTCTTTATTCATAATAATGTTTACTAAAGAAATAAATTTTAATTTAACTATCGCCTTAGCAATCAAATAGCTAAAAAAACTACTTTTATAACAAACAATCTGTGGTGTTCCTAATAAGGCTGTCTCCAATGTAGCTGTACCACTTGTGACAACACATGCTTTTGATATTTGAATTAGGTTATATGTTTCATTAAAAATGACTGGTATCGATTTTTTACCAATTATTTCATTGTAATCTAAAACGTCCCTACCAGGTGCTCCTGCCACGATAAATTGATATTCTGGAAATTCATCTTGAATTTTAATGAACTCTGGTAATAACTTATTAATTTCTTGTTTTCTACTGCCTGGTAAAAAAGTAATTATTGGTTTATCCGTGGATAATTTCAATTTTTGGTAAAGGCCTTTTTCTGGAGATATTTTTGTTAGATGTTCCATTAAAGGGTGTCCCACATACTCAACACTATAGTCATGTTTTTCTTGAAAGTAAGATTTTTCAAAAGGTAAAATAACGTATAAAGAATCAATATTTTTTTTCATGGAGCTAACTCTACTTTCTTTCCATGCCCATACTTGAGGACTTATATAATAATGATTTTTAAAACCATTTTTTCGTGCCCATTTAGCAATTCTTAGATTGAATCCAGGATAATCAATATAGATAATTACATTTGGTTTAAAATCAAAGATATCTTTTTTACAAAATTTTAAATTTTTATAAATAATTGGGAGATTAATTAAAACTTCCCAAAAACCCATGAAAGACAAATCTTTATAATGCTTTATTAATTTTCCACCAGCATTTTCCATTAGATTACCACCCCAACACCTAATATTAGCATTTTTGTCTAACGATTTAATCTCATTGATAAGTGAGGATCCATGGAGATCTCCAGAGGCTTCTCCCGCAATTATGTAATATTTCATTTATAAAATTTTATAACACTAATTAACAGAACTATTATTAATGATATTATTACTAAACCTGTTGCAAATGAGATTTTATTTTTCTTAATAGCAATTAAAAATATTACGAGATTAATTAATGCCCCTAAACTAATTAACCCCCCTAGCTTTCCATTTTCATGCATGTTTATCCAACTGTCTTCAACTGGTAAATCAGATAATAGTAATGTTAAAAATATTACACAAGAGATAGTTGCCAAACCACCAGATATAATTCCAATTAAAACATCATTCTTATTCAAAATCCCATGTGTTTAATTCATGAATTACATCGTGAGCTGTCAAGTCATATTGGACTGGAACAATAGAAATAAAACCTTTATTAAGAGCCCACTCATCTGTGTCATGTCCTTTGTCCTCATTAATGAATTCTCCAGTAAGCCAATAATAATCTTTTCCCATAGGATTTGTTCTCTTATCAAATTTTTCAATCCAATGAGCTTTGGCTTGTCTACAAATTTTTATTCCCTTTAAGTCTTTTGATTCATTTACTTTAGGCATATTAACATTTAAAACTATGTTTTGTGGAATACCATTTTTAATTGCATTTTCTGTAATTGTTTTAATGGCGGGTTTTAGTGGTTCAAAATTGGCACCCCAGTGATAATCTAATAATGAATATCCTATAGCTGGTATTCCTTGAATTCCTGCTTCTAATGCAGCACTCATAGTCCCTGAATAAATTACATTAATTGATGAATTAGAACCGTGATTAATTCCTGAAATACAAATATCTGGTTTTCTGTCAAGTAATTCATTAACGGCTAATTTGACACAATCTGCGGGAGTTCCAGAGCAACTAAATTCTATTTGGGGACCATTATCCAATTCAATTTTTGAACAATGTAATGTTGAATTTATGGTAATTGCATGTCCCATAGCAGATTGAGGACTGTTAGGTGCAACTACCACAACATCACCAATTTGGTTCATTACACTTATAAGAGTTCTAATTCCGGGGGCGGTTATTCCATCATCGTTAGTTATAAGTATTAAGGGTCTTTTAGACATGTATTTTAATTTGATATAAAATTACTAAATTTTGAGTTTTATAAATTCAACACTTTAACAAAAAGTTTTGTTTTAAGAAACAATAAAATTTACCATTTTACCTACTTTTACATAAAAATTTTAATATGCGAATTTTCGATTTCATATTTTCTTTGCTTTTTATATTTAATCTGTTTTTTGGATTTTATTCAAAAGATTTTAATTCTTCGGATAGAGACAAGCTACTTTTAGAAATAATCTCCTATGTTATAGAAAAAGGTCATTATAATCCGAAGGATATTGATGATGATTTTTCAAAAAATGTTTTTAATTCTTATTTAGATATTGTTGATGGTCAGCATAGATATTTTTTAAAAGCGGATATAAATAACTTTAATAGATTTAAAACTGAGATTGATGATCAGCTAAAGTCTACAAATATTGATTTTTTTAATTTGGTATTTGATAACATTCAAAATCGTATTAATCAAGTAAAAGAATTTTATCCAGAACTTTTAGATAAGCCATTTGATTTTTCGATTAAAGAGACTACTTCATTAAATTATAAAGAATTGCCATATTCTTCCAATTTATCTCAATTAAAAAACAGATGGAGAAAAAGATTCAAATTATCAACGCTCGATCGTTTTGTCACAAAAAAAGAACAAGAGATTTTAAAAAAGAGTAAAGATTCATCCTATATTATTAAATCTGATGAAGTTATAGAGAAAGAATCAAGAGCTGTTACTAAACAAAATATTGATGATTATTTTGAGATTATCAATGAAATGGAACGTAAAGATTATTTTAATGTTTTTGTTAATTCAGTCGTCACAGAATTTGATCCTCATACTTATTATTTCGCACCAAAAGAAAAAGAATTATTTGACACAACAATGTCTGGAAAATTTGAAGGTATTGGCGCCCGTTTAACAAAAAGAAATGAAAAGGTAAAAATTGTCGAGGTTATATTAGGAGGACCAGTATGGAAAAATAATTTATTACAAGCGGGTGATGAAATTTTAATGGTTGCTCAACAAGATGAGGAACCTGTTGATATTTCTGGAATGAGGTTAGATGATTCAATTAAACTTATAAAAGGTCCAAAAGGAACAAATGTAATTTTAACTGTTAAAAAAGTTAGCGGAACTGTTGAGGATATTACAATTAAAAGAGATATTGTTATATTGGAAGAGTCCTATGCAAAAAGTGCAATTATAAATAAGAATGAAAAGAAGTTTGGGTTAATTCAACTACCTAAATTCTATGTAGATTTTAAAGATTATGGTGAGCGAAATGCTGCTACTGATGTGAAAAAAGCGATTATAGAGTTTAAAAAAAATTCGGTTGATGGAATAGTCATTGATCTAAGAAATAATGGTGGTGGATCCTTAAAAACTGTAGTTGACATGACAGGTTATTTTATTGATGAAGGTCCAGTTGTTCAAGTTAAGAGTACTGGAGGAAGAAAAGAAGTTTTGGAGGATACAGACCCATCTCTTTTATGGGATGGCCCTCTTGTCGTTTTGGTTAATGAGTTTTCTGCTTCTGCTTCTGAAATTTTGGCTGCCGCACTTCAAGATTACAGAAGAGCTATTATATTGGGAAGTGATCAAACATATGGTAAAGGTACAGTGCAAAATGTAATTGATTTAAATAAAATTATTGCTGTAAATCAACACGGCGACTTGGGAGCTTTAAAAATAACAACAGATAAGTTTTACCGAATTAATGGAGGATCAACACAATTAGAAGGAGTTAAGAGTGATGTTGTTTTCCCAAGTAGATATAATTCTATAGAATTAGGAGAGAAAGATCAATCAAATCCTTTAGGTTGGGATAGAATAAGTCCAGCAACATATTCATCTTGGACAAAAAACATACAATATAACTACATAACTTCTAAAAGTAAAAACCGAATTGACAATAATCCTCTTATTAAATTAATTTTAGAACAAGGACAATGGATAAGATTAAAACAAAACGACTTTAATTATAATTTAGGGTATAATGAGTTTATTAATGAAAGGGATAGTGATGAAGCATATTCTAAAAAATTTAAAGTACTTGAAGATTTTGATTCTGGCTTATCAATAAAATGGCTTCCTGATTCATTTGAAATCATTGAATCTTCAGAAGATTTAAAAACCAGACGTAATAGGTGGGTTAAATCATTATCAAAGGACATGTATATTGAGGAGGCTGTAAATATCTTGAATGATTTAAATCAAAACCTCAATGAATTCATTTCATCAAATCAATCAAAATAAAATAATTGACTTTCTGAGAATTTAAGTTTTTCACCAATGATTTAGCCTATTTGCATCAAAGTTCAAATAGATAAAAATCATTAAACTAAAAGCTAGAAGATTTGAACCCCCTGAGCTTATGAACGGTAAGGGTATTCCAATTGTTGGAACAAGTCCGAGTGACATTCCAATATTTATAGTGAAGTGAGATAATATAAGAGAAGAAATTCCATAGATGAAATTTCTTCTATATATGTTTGATTGTTTCTCTGCCTGATTTAACATTCTGGTTATTAATATTAAGAAAACAATTATTAAACCAAAACTTCCAATAAACCCCCATTCTTCGCCAACAGTTGAAAAAATATAGTCTGTTTGTTGTTCTGGAACAAAATTTCCTTTTGTTTGTGTGCCCTCTAAAAAACCTTTTCCAATTAATCCTCCAGAACCTATTGCTATTTTTGATTGATTAATATTATATCCTAAGCCTTTTGTGTCTTCGACAATCCCTAAAATTACGTTAAACCTATCTCGATGTCTTTGTTCAAATATAGAATTGAAAATGAAGTTAACGGATAAAACAAAAATAATAGAGGAAATCATATATATAAAAAAGGTAGATACTTTAATTTTTTTATATGATTTTTTAACAAAAAATATAATAATTAGAGTAATACATGCTATGGAAATAATTATGTAGTTAAAAGAAAATAAAAGTGTAGAAATAAATAAAATTATCCCGAAAATAGAAATAATTAAGTATCTGAAGGACAATCCCTCTCTAAAAAAAATCAAGAACAAAGCTCCAAAGATAATTGCAGAGCCAGGATCTGGCTGAAGGATAATCAAAACCGACGGAACTAGTATTAAAATTATACCCTTAATTAAGGATCCAATTTTTTTTAAATCAGTATTAAAGTCACTTAAATGTCTTGAAAGCGCAAAAACAGCTCCAATTTTTGCCAGTTCTGAAGGTTGAATACTTATTCCATTTATGATATACCAAGAAGTTGCTGAGTTAATACTTATTCCAAAGAAAAATAATCCAATAAGACATAATATGGAAATAAAATATATTAGATAGGATAGTTGCTGAAAAAATTGTGTGCGAATAAATAAAATAAAAAAACCAAAAACAATACTAACAATAAATACTATGAAGTGTTTACCCGAGAGACTATTAATATCAATTAATTGTTTAAAAGAAATGATCTCATTATGTTGTTTGTTGACTTCTTTATTTTTTTGAATTACTTTTTGAGTATTAATTTGTTTATCAATTGATTCATCGATTTCATTTGAAAACTCATTTGGTAATAAATTCCTGTCATTATAATTTTGATTTATTTGTAAATCAACTATTTGAGACTTGTTGGTATTATAAGTTGAAGAAAATATGTTAATTAATCCGAAAAACACAAGAGATAAATAACATAAAATTACCACCCAATCAAGTCTGTAAAACAGTGGTTTATTCATTTATTTTAAAAGATTTACCTGAAAAATACTTTGAATATTCACTTTCAAGACTCCCATTTAACATTCTATTTTCAAGCCATTTTCTTTTCACATTATTATTTAAATACTTCTCTATCATTAGGCTTGCTATAGGAGCTGCCCATCTAGAACCCCAATATCCATTTTCAACGAAAACAGCCAATGCTATTTTAGGATTATCTTTAGGGGCAAAAGCAATAAACATTGAATGATCTGTTAATTGTGTTTTTTTTCCATTCAATTTTATAAAATTTTCTACTGTTCCAGTTTTACCACAAATATTGATTCCATTAATCTTTGCAATTCTTGCTGTTCCATTTTTCACAACTTTTTCCATACCTTCAATTACTGGCTTAAAATGAATTGAATCAATAGATGTATAATTTTTTTTAAAAACCTTTATATTTTTATTGTCGTTTGTAGATTTAATAAAGTGAGGAGTTATAAAATAACCTCTATTAGCGATAGCAGCTGTAAAATTTGCCATTTGAATAGGAGTTGTTAAGACTTCACCTTGGCCAATTGAATTTGAAATTATAGTTGGTGCTTTCCACCCATCCTTTTTATACCATTTATTGTAATATTTTGAATCTGGAATAAATCCAGGTTTCCCAATCGGCAAGTCGTAGCCTAAATATGCGCCTAATCCAAAACTTGAGAGATGATTTTTCCATGAATCTACACCCTTGCTCGAAGAGGTTTTTGAATTTATTATTTTTTTATATGTTTTTGCGAAATAAGTATTACAGGATTGATAAATTGCACTTATTAAATTATTTTTTGTGCCAATTTTACAATGACACTCCATAAAAGCTCCTTTGGCATAAAAATGTCCTCCATTACAACTGTATTCAATATTTTGGTTTATCACTCCTTCTTGAAGCCCTATAAGGGCATTAAGAACTTTAAATGGTGATCCAGGAGAATATTGAGCTTGAAGGCCTCTATCAAATAATGGTTTTGAAATTGTGTCACTAGCAAGTTTTTTGTAATTATTTGATCTTTCTCTTCCTACTAAGATATTAGGGTTATAACTAGGAGCTGAAACTAAGGCTAAAATTTCTCCAGTCTCAGGTTCAATTGCAACTATTCCACCTTTTTTATTCTTAAAAAGACTTTCTCCATATTTTTGAAGCTCTAAATCAATAGTTAGGGTAATATTAGTGGCTTTTTTTGGCATAATATCATGTATTCCATCTTGAAAAGAGCCGATAACACTGTTGAATCGATCTTTTTGAAAAAAGTTTACTCCTTTTTTACCCCGAAGAATATCTTCATAATATTTTTCAATTCCTTGTCTACCTATCAGTTCACCAGGTTGATAATAAGGATCTTTATTTATATCATTTTCATTTACTTCACTTATATAGCCTAAAAAATTTGCTCCAATATCATGAAAATATTTTCTAATTGACTTTCTTTGAAGATAGAATCCTTTATAATTCCATAGCTTTTCTTGAATAAAAGCATGTTCTTCTGTAGAAATTTCACTTAGAATAATTGATGGGATCTTATTTGAAAATTTTTTTGCTTTACTTAGTCTTAAATTCAATTGATTTTTAGAAAGATTTAATAGTTTACCTAATTCTATAGAGTCAAATTTATTTGTGTTTTCAGGAATAACCATTAAGTCGTATCCAGGTTGATTAGCAACTAGTATTTTATTATTTCTATCATAAATAAAACCCCTTTCAGGAAAAATAGGACTTTCAAGTATAGCATTGTTTTCGGATAAAAACTTATAATCAGAATTTATTAATTGAAGTTGGATTAGTCTAATTGTAAAAGTGAATACAATTATAAAAGTAAAAATCTGTAAAAAATATTTCCTTATCATTTTTTAGAAATAAAACCTAGTGTGATTGAAATTACAATAAATGTTAAAATACCAGTTAAAATTGTGTTCTTAACAATAAAAATAATTGAATCAGCGCTAAAGTATGACACCACAAAATAAACTAGATGATGGGTAAACACTATTAGTATAGTGAGCAAAATTCTATGCTCTATTCTTGTTCCGCTAATCATCCCATTCGAAATATCAGCATTAACTCCAAAACAAAAGTTAATTAAGAAAGGTCTAATGTAACCAATAATTAAAGAGGCGATCGTATTTGCTCCAGGGTTTTGAGTTATAAGATCCATGATTAATCCTAAAGAAAAACAAAGTAAGATAAATTTTATTTTAGCCCCATCAAACTTATAAATGAGAAAAAATATTATATAAAAAACAGGGTCAATATATCCTAAAAAGTCCCATGACTCAAAAAATATAATTTGAAGTATTATTCCAAGAAAAAAATATTTTACTAATCTTAAATTTTCAAGTAACATTATTCTAGACTTTTAATTTCTTTTTGATGAATATTTTTAATGACAAAAACATTAATCTCATTGGCAACTATATTGTTTAATGTAACATCAATCTCATAGTAACCGTTATCCTGAATTATTTTATAACCACTTACTAGCCCTATAAAAATTCCCTCAGGAAAATAAGTTGACATGCCCCCTGTTAGAATACTATCTCCCATTTCAACTTTATTTATTATTGGAATATTATTAAGAGTTACCTTATTGGTGTTTGTTCCATTCCAATTTAATGATCCAAAAGCATTATTTTTTTTAAACTTAGCATTAATATTTAAATCGATATTTAAAATAGAAACAACACTAGAGTAATTTTTAGACACTGAGCTCACTACCCCTATTATTCCATTAGACGATATTACACCCATTTCTTTTTGTATACTGTCTTTTGAGCCTTTATTTATTATCAAATAGTTTCTGGAGGATTTTATGCTGTTTTTCACTACCTCTGCGTCATAAACATTATAGATTGTTTTTAACTCTACATCTTGAATATTTTTTTTATTTACTCTAAGCTCAATAAGTTTTTTGTTTTCAGCCAAAAGTTCTTCATTTATCTTTTTTAGATTAAAGTATCGATTAAACATTGCTGAAATTCCATGAATATTCCCACTTATTTCGATAATTGACTTATCAATTTTTGATTTATGATACAAGCTCCGATTTCTTAAGAAAAAAATTGATAAAACAAATAGTGATATGAAAAGAATTAAGTTTTTATTCTTTAAGATTGTATTAAATATCTGTTGCATTAGATTATTTAATCAATATTGTTTTAAATTTATCAATATTTTTTAGTGTAATCCCTGTTCCTCTTACCACAGCCTGTAAAGGATCTTCAGCAACATATACCGGAAGATCAGTTTTCCTAGATAACCTCTTATCTAAACCTCTAAGAAGAGCACCTCCTCCTGCTAAATATATACCTGTATTATATATATCTGCGGCTAATTCAGGTGGTGTTTGGGCTAATGCTTCCATAATAGCATCTTCTATTCTAATTATTGATTTATCTAGGGCTTTCGATATTTCTATATAAGATATCATGGATTGCTTTGGTTTACCAGTTAAAAGATCCCTTCCTTGAACTGACATTTTATCTGGGGGGCTTTCAAGATCTTCAATAACAGCACCTATCATGATTTTAATTTTTTCGGCTGTTCTATCACCAACATACAGATTATGTTTACTTCGCATATAGTAAACAATATCATTTGTAAAAACATCTCCAGCAATTTTAATGGATTTATCACAAACTATTCCAGATAAAGCAATTACAGCAATTTCCGTAGTCCCTCCACCAATATCTACAATCATGTTTCCTTTTGGTTGCATAATATCAATTCCGATACCAATAGCTGCTGCCATTGGTTCATGAATTAAATAAACTTCTTTTCCGTTAACTCTTTCAGCAGATTCTTTAACTGCTCTCATTTCTACTTCTGTTATTCCGGATGGAATACAAATCACCATTCTAAGAGAGGGTGTAATGAAACGTTTTTTTAGACTCGGAATACTCCTAATCAATTTACTTATCATTTGCTCAGAGGCATTAAAATCAGCAATTACTCCGTCTTTAAGCGGTCTAATTGTTTTAATGTTTTCATGTGTTTTTCCTTGCATCATGCTAGCCTCATTTCCGATTGCAATAATTTTATTTGTTGTTCTATCAATAGCAACAATAGATGGGCTGTCGACTACTACTTTGTCATTATGAATAATTAAAGTATTAGCTGTACCAAGATCAATTGCAATTTCTTCAGTAAAAATTCCCATTGTTTATATAGTTAATTACCTTAAAGGTAAGTATTTAATGTTTAAAATGACGAACTCCAGTAAATACCATTGACATATTATTTTCATTACAATAATTAATGGATAATTCATCTTTAATTGATCCTCCAGGTTGAATAACTGATTCAATACCACTTTTATTTGCTATTTCAACACAGTCAGGAAAAGGGAAAAAAGCATCGCTTGCCATGACTGCCCCTGATAAATTAAAATTAAAACTATTAGCCTTGTTTATAGCTTGCTTTAGCGCATCAACTCTTGAAGTTTGACCTGTTCCAGATGATAGAAGTTTTTGATTTTTAACTAATACTATTGTATTAGACTTTGTGTGTTTAGAAATTTTAGAAGCGAAGATTAAATCTAAAACTTTTTCATTGTCTGGGATATTTTTAGTTACATTTTTAAAACTATTTGGATTATCAGTTTTTAAATCTTTTTGTTGAACTAGATAACCATTTAAGCATGTTTTGACAATAGTTTTAGGTAACGGATTGTCTTTTTGGATTAATATTATTCTATTTTTTTTCGATTTAAGAATATTTAAAGATTCTTGACTATAACGAGGAGCAATAATAACCTCAAAAAATAAATTATTAATTGATTTTGCGGATGCATAGTCCACCTCTTTGTTACAAATTAAGACTCCTCCAAAAGCAGAAATAGGATCTCCAGATAATGCATCTTCATATGCCTCCAATAAACTATCTCTTATTGCTAGCCCACAAGCATTATTATGTTTAAGAATAGCAAATGTAAAATTGCTTTTATCAAATTCATTAATTAATTGAATTGCAGAATCAATATCAAGCAAATTATTATATGAAATTTCTTTACCATTAACTTGTTCAATTATATCATTTATTTTTCCATAAAATACTCCTTCTTGATGCGGATTTTCTCCATAACGTAATTCTTTATTTCTAAGTTCACTTATTTTTAAAACTGTTTCAGAATTATTAAAATAATTGAAAATATTTGTATCATAATGAGATGAAGTGTTAAAGGCCTTAACAGCAAATCTCTTTCTGTCATTAAGTGAAGTAACTCCATTGTTTTTATTTAATAATTGATTAAATTCTTTGTAATCATTTTTATTAGATACACAAAAAACATTATGAAAGTTTTTAGCAGCAGCTCTTATCAAAGCAATACCTCCAATATCTATTTTTTCAATTATTTCTTCTTGCTCTGCCCCCAATCTAAGGGTTTCTTCAAATGGATAAAGATCAACAATAACAAGATCAATTTGGGGTATACTAAATTTTTTTAAATCATTTAAATCAGATTTTTTATTTTGTCTATTTAAAATCCCTCCAAATATTTTCGGATGAAGAGTTTTCACTCTTCCACCTAAAATAGATGGGTAACTTGTTATTTCTTCAACAGCAGTTACGGGATATCCTAAAGATCTGATATGTTTTTCTGTTCCACCCGTTGAATATATTTTAACATTATTTTTAATTAAATTTTCTAATATTGGCTTTAAACCCTCTTTATTAAAGACTGAAATTAGGGCAGATGAAATTTTAATTGGGTTCATGAATTTTAATTTTATTAGTTATCATTTTTTTTGCAATTAAATTGCAAACTGATTCTAATAGTCTAACATCATCCTTATTGAATGGGTTCAGGGACTTAGAATCAACATCAATTTGCCCAATATTTTGGCCTTCTAAAAATATTGGCACTACTAATTCTGATTTTACATTTACATTACATGAAATATAATTTTTTTCTTTTTCAACATCAGGGACATTAAAACTTTTATTGGATAAAGCAACTTGACCACAAATTCCTTTTCCAAATGGAATTTTTTTATGTTCTGTTTCATTACCTGCAAATGAATAAAGAAAAAGTTCTTTTCTTTTGTGGTCAGCAAAGTAAAACCCAACCCAGTCAAAGTGTATTATCTTTTCTTTAAGAGTTTTACAAATTTCATCTAAGGATTCTTTAAAACACAAGGATTTATTCTGAAATATCGTTTCAATAATCTTAAGAGCTTCAGAAAATATTTTCAAAACTTATTTTTTTACTAAAATATTAAATAAATTAAGGGTATATGTTTTTTTTAGTTACAAAAATCATAATTTTATTTAACTTATACCAATGAAGAAAACATTCAATATTTCTGGAATGACATGTTTAAGTTGTCAAAAATTCATTGAATCAAAAATTTCTTCTTTACCAAATGTTGATAATGTTTTAGTTAGTTTTGAGAATGAATATGTTGAAATTCATTCTAAGAGTATAATTGATGATAATGATATTCAAAAAGTTATTGGCTCTAAATATTCCATAGATTATAACAATAAAAATAAATCAAAAAGCAAGCTAAGTCAATTAAAACCTCTTTTCTTAATTTTTATATATTTAGTTTTTGGAACATATTTTTTAAATTATAACAGTTTTACTTACAAAAAATCCATGACTGACTTCATGGGTTTATTTTTTTTAGTATTTAGTTTTTTTAAATTTTTGGATTATTCAACTTTTCCCATTAGTTTTTCAAAGTACGATCCAATTGCAAAAAAATCAATTTTGTATGCAAAAGCATACCCATTTTTAGAATTAATTTTAGCTATCTGTTTTTTATTTAATTGGAAAATAAAAATTACTTCCCTCATTACTTTTTGTATACTATTGGCAACAACTTTGGGAGTAATTAAATCTCTATTCAGTAAAGATCAAATTGAATGTGCTTGTTTAGGGACATCTATGAAATTACCTATGACTGAAGCCACATTAATAGAAAATATTATTATGATTTCTATGGCATCAAGTTTTTTAATTTAAATAATGTATTTTTGTGAAATAATCTGGCAGAAGTTATATGAAATCAATAATTTCTATATTACTAATCTTTAATCAGTTAGGCTTAAGTTTAAATTTGCATTATTGTGGAGGAAATTTCTCTTCAATCTCAATTTTTAATTTATCCACAAATTGTGAAATGCACCAATCAAAGGATTCTGGTTCATTACATCATTTGAGTTTTACCTCCGAGAAATGTTGTTCGGATCAAGTCTTGGCGATAAACTTAAATGATTTTCAACTTGAGTCAATAATAGAATTAGAGTTTCATAAATTAAAATTTCAAGGAAAAAATAGAAAAAGTTATATTTCAAATTTCAATTTTATCAAAACTGAAATTTCCATTCCAGACCCTCCACTTATAAAACAAATTAAACAATATTTATTAGGTGTTCAGCTTTTAGTTTATGGTTGATATTTAGTGGTTCTTAACCTACTAAAATTTAAAATCAATTATAAATTAATAAATCAATGAAATTTAATTATTTACTTTATGGATCCCTAATTTTTTTAAACAACCTCTTTTCTCAAGAAGTTATTGAAGGCAAGGTAGTTTATAAAGATAGTCGAGAAAATTTAGCCTTAGAAGGTGCAAATATATTTTGGCTCTCAACCTCTGATGGAACAATTTCAAACAGTTCTGGAGACTTTAGAATTAAGAAATCAAGAAAAACAAATCTACTTATAATTAGTTTTTTAGGGTTTTACACTGATACTTTAAAAATCGATTCTAATGAAAAATTTGTTCATTTTATGAAAGAAGATAAAAGTAATAATCTTGACGAGGTATCCCTAAGTGAAAGAAAAAAATCAGCCAAACTATCTTTTACTAAAACTCAAAATACTATACTGGTGGACGCGAGTGAGCTTCTCAAAGCCGCATGTTGTAATCTTTCTGAAAGCTTTGAAACAAACCCATCAATTGATGTAAACTTTTCGGATGCACTAACAGGAACTAAGCAAATTAATATGCTTGGTTTAAAAAGTCCTTATATACTTATCTCAGAAGAAAACATTCCAATGGTAAGAGGAGCTTCTCAGGCATATGGATTAACTTTTACTCCTGGTACATGGGTAGAGAGCATTCAAATATCAAAAGGAACTGGAAGTGTAGTTAACGGATTTGAGAGTATAGCTGGACAAATTAATACGGAATTAAAGAAGCCATTTACAGACAGTCCTCTTTTTATTAATATGTATGGATCCAGAAATGGAAGAATTGAACTTAACACCCATTTTAATAAAAAGATTACGGAAAAATGGAGTACCGGACTTTTTGTTCACTTGAATCAAAGAAATCTAAAGATTGATAATAATTCCGATAGTTTTTTAGATGCTCCTTTATCAAAACAGATAAATTTACTTAATCGATTTCAATTTATAGACCCCTCAAAGGGCTGGGTTGTTTTTTATAATTGGAGATTTTTAAATGATACTAAACAAGTTGGACAAGTTTTATTTGATCCTGATCTGGATAAAAACTCTTCTACAATTTGGGGGAGTGAGATTACAACTAAAAGATTTGATACAGCTTTTAAGGTTGGATATGTTTTTCCTGAATTCCCATATAAAAGTTTTGGTTTTCAAGCAGCTTATAGTACTCATGATCAAAAATCATATTATGGTTTGAGGAATTATGATATTATTCATGATAGTTTTTATGGAAATATTTTATTTAATTCAATTTTGAATAACACAACAAATAAATTTAAGTCGGGCATAAATTTTTCACATGATAAATATTTTGAAAATATTGATTTAAAATCATTTTCAAGAATAGACAACAACTTAGGTGCATTTTTTGAATGGAGTCATGATGACCTGGAGAAACTTAGCTGGACTGCTGGTTTAAGAATTGATTTTAACAACAATATTGGTACATTTCTAACACCCAGATTTCACCTAAGGTATGCGATTGGACCTTCATCAATTCTGAGGCTATCATCAGGAAGTGGACGAAAAGCTGCCAATATTTTTGCTGAAAATCAATCTATTCTTGGATCAAATAGAGGAATATATATTGAAAATGGAAATAATCCATTTTATGGTTTGCTGCCAGAAAAAGCCTGGAATTATGGAATTAGCTTGAGTCATAAATTTAAATTTATTAATAAAAATTCAAATTTAATATTTGATTATTACACTACTGAATTTGAAAACCAAGTAATTGTAGATGTTGAAACTCAGGGAAGAGCATATTTTTATAATCTTGAGGGACAAAGTTCATCTAAAAGCTTACAATTTACATTTAATATGGATATAACACCTCAACTGCAATTATCATCCGCATATAAAAATGATATTGTCTCTATTGATTATAAAAGTGGTAGAAAGCAAAAACAACTTGTTCCAAAAAATAGAATGTTTTTAAATTTAAGCTGGAACTCAATCAAAAAAGTAAATAATCAGCAGTGGAAATTCGATTTAACTATACATCACCTGGGAACTCAAAGATTAGTTGAAAATAATATTACACCCAATGTTTTTAAAAGTCCTTCATACTCAATTCTTAATATGCAGTTAACTAGAGTTTTTTCTAGTTTTAGTGAAGTTTATTTTGGAATCGAAAATTTTGGTAATTTTACTCAATCAAATCCAATAATTTCGAGTGAACAGCCTTTTAATATCAATTTTGATTCATCTCAAGTTTGGGCTCCTGTTTTAGGAAGAATGATTTATGGTGGATTTCGATATAAAATTTAAATCTTTAAAAAATGAAAAACTACTTACAAATAATATTAATTTTCACAACCTCTATAATTTTTTCTCAAAATAATAAAAATGAAAAAACAAGCTTTGGGGTGATTGGAAATTGTGAAATGTGTAAAATGAGAATAGAAAAAGCAGCAATTTCCGTTAAAGGAGTAAAATATGCAAATTGGAATATTCCTGAAAATATATTGACATTAGTGTACAATTCCAAAAAAGTTAGTTTATCAGAAATACATACGTCAATAGCGAAAATCGGCCATGATACCTCTGAAGCAACTGCTACAACTGAAGTTTATAATCAATTGCCAACATGTTGTTTATATATTAGAGAACAAAAAAATAAAGCCCCATTAAATAATGAGGCTTTACTACAATAAAAACTTATTAAAAATTACATCATCCCAGGCATTCCACCACCCATAGGAGGCATTCCTCCGCCAGGGGCGGCTGGTGAATCTTCTTTAATATCCACTAAGGCACATTCTGTGGTAAGAATCATTCCGGCAACACTAGCTGCATTTTCTAATGCAACCCTTGTAACTTTTTTAGGATCAATAATTCCTTCTTTTAGCATATCAACAAAAGTTCCTTCTTTAGCATTATATCCAAAGTTAGCATTACCATCTAATACTTTTGAAACTACAACTGAACCTTCTCCGCCAGAATTTTCAACAATCGTTCTGAGAGGAGACTCAATTGCTTTATAAACAATTTGAATTCCGGTCGCTTCATCTGCATTGTCAGACTTTAATTTGTCTAGGGTATTTTTTGTATTCAACAAAGCAACACCTCCTCCAGCAACGATCCCTTCTTCAACTGCAGCTCTTGTAGCATGAAGTGCATCATCAACTCTATCTTTTTTCTCTTTCATTTCTACTTCAGATGGGGCTCCGACATATAGAACAGCTACTCCTCCGGAGAGTTTGGCTAGTCTTTCTTGTAGCTTTTCCTTATCATAGTCAGATGTTGATGATTCAATTTGTGCTTTTATTTGGTTTACACGATCTGTGATTGATTTTGCATCTCCTGAACCATTAACAACCGTAGTGTTGTCTTTATCAATTGTAACTTTTTCTGCAGTACCTAGCATCTCAATAGTAGTAGTTTCAAGAGTAAATCCTCTTTCTTCAGATATAACAGTACCTCCAGTTAAAATAGCAATATCTTCAAGCATAGCCTTGCGTCTGTCTCCAAACCCTGGAGCTTTTACAGCAGCAATTTTTAAAGATCCTCTAAGTTTATTAACTACTAGTGTAGCTAATGCTTCACCATCTACATCTTCAGCAATAACTAATAAAGGTTTTCCAGTTTGAGCAACAGGTTCTAAAACTGGAAGAAGATCTTTCATTGAGGAAATTTTCTTATCATATAATAAGATGTATGGTGTTTCAAGATCAGTTAACATTTTTTCTGAATCTGTTACAAAATAAGGAGAAAGATAACCTCTATCAAATTGCATTCCTTCAACAACATCAACATACGTATCTGTCCCTTTTGCTTCTTCAACTGTAATCACACCTTCTTTACCAACTTTTTCAAATGCTTCGGTAATTAAACTTCCGATATTTTCATCATTATTTGCTGATATACTTGCAACTTGTTTTATTTTTTCAGAAGAGTTACCAACTTCAACAGATTGTTTTTTAAGATCGTTAACAATTGAACTCACAGATTTATCAATCCCTTTTTTTAAATCAAGTGGATTGGCACCGGCAGCAACGTTTTTTAA
>CEOP01457844.1_pt1 | contig 25833 bp, 37 predicted proteins | sample 361301 | NCBI WGS metagenome assembly CEOP01 (sample SAMEA2619548, study PRJEB7988) | marine metagenome | biome: marine biome (ENVO:00000447); feature: deep chlorophyll maximum layer (ENVO:xxxxxxxx); material: "saline water (ENVO:00002010), including plankton (ENVO:xxxxxxxx)" | depth 55 m
TTCTTTTTCTTCTTTTTCTTCTTTTTCTTCTTTTTCTTCTTTTTGTCTTCAACAACAACTGGTTTAGGAGGTTTTAAATTTTGAGTGAAACCAGAATTATTAAAATCAACATCCATAAAGACAAAAATGTCTCCAATGTTATCAATCTTTTCAATGTCTTGAAGCATTGAATAAAGATCTTTTATTTTAAAGAATGAATGTATCTTATTTTTATCTGCGTCATATGGTATAATACACTTATCACCAGCAATTGTCGTTCCCTCACCAGAATAATATAGCATAAGATCAATTGTATCTATTTTAGAATATTGTGTCACAGATTCTATCTTATCTTTTATAAAACCTAAGTTTGGATTAAAAATTTCATTAAAATTATTTATTGTAATACCTTCATCAAAAAGCCAAAACTGTGATGGAATCATTTGATGATTTTTTATACCAAATAATTTATTATAGTATTCTCTTACTATTTTTACATCTTCTTCAGAAGACTGATTCCCAGGAATTTTTTCTGTCCAGAATTGTTTGTTTCCAATGACAACCCCTATCATGTCTCTTGATACATTCACATCTGGAAGATCACTTAATAGTCTGTGATATTCTGGTAGCTGGCCAGGAGGCTTAAAGTCAGACACAGAGGCATCTATCGCTTCTAAATCTGTTTTGCCTTTATAATGTTTCAGGGTTTCCAAATGAATAGGTATGGTTTTCCTAACATCAAAATAATCATACGTATCGAAATAAACAGTAAATCGATCTTCTTTAGCAAGAACTTCGAAACTATAGTCAAACCAAGCACCTCCTGGAACTAGGCCAAAAGTTTTGATCTCACCAGCATCATTAGTAAACCCTTCACCTCTTCTAAATGCAAGAACAGCTGTATCCGTTTTTCCTATTGATAAATTTTGAAATCTAACAGTAAGTGTTGTAGTCTCATTTTTTGGTATGTAATGATGTCCAAATTCATTATCTATTGCAAAATCAGATATTACTAAATTTGGAGGAACAACAGCTAATGTCGGAAAAACAACTTTTTCTGGAGCTAAATCCATTCCGGCATACTCATCTATTCTAATATTAAATTTTCTTTCACCAGTCTCAATCTTTAGCTTTGCATATACAGGGAAATTAATTGTGATAGAATCGCCTACGCCTAATACTGGTATCGTTGCGATAGTATCTATCACCAAAGATGGTGTATTAGAAAAATCGAGTGACTCAAGCCATGGTTTTAGCTCTCTTGCCGGACTACGACCGTCATTAACTATTTTTACTACAATTAATCCTTTTTCTTTTCCATCAAGAATTTGATTGTCAGATTGTTCAACAAAAAATTTCTCAACAAGAGTCAAATGCGGTGGCGGTAATACCCATCCACACATCACAGGAGATAATGGACCTTCATCTCCATCAGCATCCACAGAAGACATTTTATAACAATATTCTGTATCAAACTCTAAACCCTTATGAATATAATAATTGCTTGTTGTCTTTGTCATAAACTGAGTCTCACCATTATCTTTATTGTGAGTGTAAATTTTATATTGAACTGCTCCAAGCATCTGCTTCCATCTAAAAATAACTCTTTTAACATCCCCTGTGAGCGTTAGACCTTTTGGATAGTTTACTAACACCTTATAGCATTCTTCATTCGATGAAGGCCCTTCAGTTCCATATGCATCTTTTGCTGTTATTTTATAACAATAAAACTGCCCTGGATCAACGATATCAACATAAAATGTATCGGTAAGATCTGCTAACAGAACACCATCTCTGTATACTTTATAGACATGATCTATCCTAAGTGGCAACTGATTCCATGTTAATGTAATTTGCTTCAAATCAGCTGCTCCTGACATTACTGGGGAAGTAACTTCTTCATGAGTACGACGATTTAATGGTACTAAAGGTCCATCATCACCGTCTTGATCAAAAGAAGCAATTTCATATTTAAAATCCTTATCATATATAAGATCCTTATCTATATAGAATAGATCTTGAGTAGTTAATATCAACTCACCATCACGGTATAGATGATAACCACTAACTCCTTCTACAGATTTCCAAGTAAAACTAACAGTATTTCGCATTACCTCTGCAACGAAATTAGATGGAGGTGCGAACTGACCTTTGCCACACTCTGTTGTAGACTGCTCCCCCTCGGTACCATATTGATCTGCAGCTGAAACTGAATAACAATATTCCTTACCAGGCGCTACATTATCAGAAAAGGATGGTTTGTCAAAATCACCAAGATAACTACCATTACGGAAAACTTTATAAAAAGTTGCAATGGGTGAAAGATCAGTCCAAGATAGATCAACGGCATTCACATTACCTTGTGCTATTAGCTCAGGAATTAATACCTCAGGATGTGTATTTACAATAACATCTTCAGACATAGCTCCCTCATCATTATCCGGATCAATCGAGTTAATATTATATTTATACTTTTTTCCCCATTCTAATGAATCTATATACGTTAATTCTTCTTGCTTTGAAATAAGAACACTATCACGATATAAAGCATATTTTTCAACGTTTGGTATCGAAATCCACTCTAATGTAACAATGCGCCCACTACCCTCTGTCTTTAAAGCACCCATTTTTATACTTGGTTTAAGAGTAGGATACTGATATGAAGATTTTTGTTTTTGTTTATTTGACTCTGGACCTTCTAAATCATATAAATCCCATGCTCTTACATGATATTCATAAAACTTACCAGGTGCAACATTATCGATATATTTAGTCTCTTTAATTTTTTCCGCTACAGGTTTATTATTTTTATAAACGGTATACGATTCTGCATGTGGTAATGATTTCCATTTAACGAGGACTCTTTGTACTCCTCTTTTAGCTGATAATTGTGATCTTAATCCATCAGTAGATAGGTTAATCTTTGTACTCTCATCTTTATTTTTGACTGTCAGATTAACTCCTCCATTACCAGCATATTCCCCATTATTACCATGACCATTACCAAATACTTTTATACTATACTTGCCAGAAATAATTCTATTTTCAAACGTGAATTTTCCATTGGAGCCAGCTGTGTACTCTTCCCAAAGAACATTATCAGCAGTATATAAAAACACTTTCGCTTCTTCTATTTTTTGTTGTCCTTTTTCATTTATAAGCTGACCATTAATTTTATAAATCTTTGGAGTGCTCTCTTTCACAGGCTCTGACAATGGTCCCTCTAGTCCATCATCAGACAAAGAAGAAATCTCATATGTATACTCAGTTCCAAAATCTAAATCCTTATCAATATATGTTGTCTTCTTTGAATTAGTAAGTGACTTACCATCTCTATAGATATTATATGAACCAGGGCCATCTATAGCATCCCAAACAATTGTAATGGTATTCATGTCATCAGAATATTCCTTGCCAAGAGTCAATGTAATCTTTTCAGGCGGAGGATATTGCGCTTTATCACATGCAGGTACAGATTGAGGACCCTCTGTACCATATTTATCCACAGCAGAAACAGTAAAACAATTTTCAGAACCTGGATCTGTCTTAGCCGTATACTTTATCGCTTTTGTAGAATCAATTAATGTCCCGTTCTGATAAATTTTATACTTAACTGCTAAATCATGTTTTGTCCACTCTAAATCAACAATACTCTCACCAGCTTCAGCTTTTATTTTCTTAATTTTTTTAACTTCTTTATGCGTAGTAACCGACTTGGAACTAGATTTTGGTCCTTCTTCTTGATGATGATCAATCGTCACAACCATATACGAATAGTCTTCATTATATTTTAACTTATAATCTGAATATTCTTGATCAGTAGTTGTATTGATAAGGTCATCATCACGATAAACATTATAGCTACTTGCATTTTCAACCTTATCCCAAGTCAATGTAATAGCATTCTTCTTAGCTTTTCCATTTATTTTTGCAGGAGACTTTAATAAAGCTTTACCATATTCAGTTAAAGACCTTGTTCCTTTCTCACCATTATTATCAGTTATCGTGATATTATAAGCATAAGATTTTCCGCCTGAGACTTTATCATTGTAAGTTGTTTTGGATGTTTTAGTAAGCTCTGTATTATCTCGGAAAATAATATATTCTGCCGCATTTTTTATCGGCTCCCACTTTAAAACGACTGTGCCAACTTCTGAATCAACAGTAAGCTGAGGCTGTTTGTCATCTTGGCTTGTAATAACCTCAAGCTTTGATACAGATGCAGATCTAAGATCAATTTCTTTTGTAGCAGAGTTCCCGCCTGCACCATAAATATTGAGAGTGTATTTATCAGGCTTTATTTTTTTAAATTTAAATTTACCATTGCCTTTTGTTCTCTCTGTCTTTACAAGCTGATGTTTTTTAGAATACAATGTGAGTCTAGCACCTGAAACTTTCTTACCACTCTCATCTTTAATAACACCAGATATATCATATGTCTGTCCTGTTATAATGTTAAAAACAGCCAACATTATAACTATAGTTTTAGAAAAAGTAACTTTTGAGCGTAAGAAGCCCTTTACATCATTAGACATTTTTTATTCAATACTTTTTTATATTATTATTCCAACTCGAAGCATTTTACCTCGGATTTTGGACTCCGCTTTTTTAACTCATTTGCAACGATTAATACGTTGCTTGGCAAGTTAAAAAGCTAATTAATTAAATACAAGGTTTTCAGGATATATATATTTCTTTATATTTTTAAATATTTGAGGGTTCTATAGCAGCATATTTTTGCCAAAATTGAACTGAATCAGCCCATTCTTCAGATGTATAAGATGCTTGAGTGCCACCATTCAGATTTAATTGATTCCTCATCATGGTAATAGGGCCAATTGGCATTTTATCTACTCCCTCAGGAAGAGCGTTAATACTAATTAATTCCCACTCTGCGTTTGTTGTATTCTCATTATTCTCAGCTAAGACATCATGCCGATATAATATTAATTGCACAGAACCTGCTGTCAATGGAGTCCCATTTAATGCTCGTACTTGTATATATGGATCTTCACCGACCCTTCGTATTACTTGTTTTGCTATTAATTTGATATCACTTGTTATTTTAACATAAGGGCAAAATACTTTTTCAACGTAATCTTGATCAAGATTGACAATCCGAACCCCATCTCTATAACCATTAATAAAATCATTCCTATTCATTTTTTGTTCAGCATGTTTCGCAAAAAAATCAAATGATAAACTCTTAGAATATGTCTTCCCTGAATCCTGGGTTTGCCTTCTAACGAAATTATTTAATGCAACTTTCATATGTTAAATATATATAATAAATGTAATAATCTTGCAGTAAGGATATAAAATCAAATAATTTGCAGCAACCATGGCTAATATTTTTTTTGAATTGATTAAAAATGATTGGTATTTATTTACATTATTTTTTGTTTTAATACTGTTTTTAATCCTTTTAAGTGAAATAGCTCTGAAGAAAAATATTTGGTCAAATCATATTAATAGAAAAATAATTCATATTACTATAGGAATAGCGGTGTCTATTACTCCTTTTTTATTTTCTATTAACCTATACCCTACTTTCTTGGCATCATTTTTTTTTATAATTAATATAATTAGCTTAAAAAATAATAAGCTTAATAGTTTTCATTTAATTGAAAGAGAGTCTTATGGAACGATTTTTTTCCCTTTATCATATATATTGATATCAGGGTTTTTCTGGGACTATCCTTATTATATTACAGCGTCTTTTCTAATTTTAGCAATAGCAGACCCTATCGCATCTGCTATTGGTAGTAGTAAGAATAAAAATATACATTACAATATACTAGGCGATAAAAAATCATTAAATGGCTCTATCGCTATGTTCATTTGCACCATAATAATCTTATCAATATTTTCTAAAGAAATTTTTCATGAAATGAATATTAGTTACCAAATAATAGCAATTCTATATACGGGAATAGCTATTACAATCTCAGAAGGATTAAGCTATAAAGGTTCTGATAATTTAAGTATCCCTATAATGGCTTTTCTTTTTATTGAATTATTTAATTTTTTAAACAGAATTGATTTTATCATTATATTTCTTTTTTTTACTATATTGATAATTCTTTTACTATATCTTTTTTATTTAAAAAAACATTTGTCAATTAGTGGGTTTATTGGATCAAGTATAATGGGTATTTTATTATTTGGCTTTGGCGGAAACATTTTTATTTATCCAATCGTAATATTTTTTATTACTTCTACGATGTTATCATTCATTAAAAAAGATGATCAAAAAACCCAAAGAATTAATAGGACCATTAACCAAGTATATGCTAATGGTGGAGTAGCATTATTTATTTGCCTACTAAATTATTTTTATAATCACAACCTTATTTACCCATGTTTTTTGGCATCCATAGCCGCTGCTAACTCAGATACATGGGGCACAGAAATAGGTAAATTCTCAAATAAAAAGCCAATAGATATTATATCAGGATTTAAATTAGAAAATGGTGTTTCTGGTGGTATTACTATGAATGGCACCATTGGTTCATTTTTTGGAGCAGCCTTAATTGGATTTATAGGGTTTTATTTTTCAATAGATATAAAAATAGTATTATTAATTATTATTTCTGGTTTTTTATCATCCATATTTGATTCAATTTTAGGAAGTTCAATTCAGGGTAGATATATTTCACCAGATGGCTCTATTATTACTGAAAAAAACATAGAGTCTTTCTATTTATATACTGGCTCAAAAAAAATCAACAATGATATTGTAAACCTCTACTGCACTATCTCAGGTCCTTTGATTTTTTTAAGTTTATATTTTATTGTATAAAAAAAAAAGAACCTCTAAAGAGGTTCTTTTCATAATCTTCTAATAAAGTTATTTTTATTTTAAATAACTTTATATACAAGCAAACCAACCATTACAATAAGGGAAATAAATATTAAAGAAACACCCATGTTCCCTTTTTTTATTTCTTCCCATTCATCAATATCAGTTGATAGCCAATCAAATACTTTCAGTGCTATTCCCACACCAAAAGCAAATCCTACCGCAGCAGTCACAGACCAACCTACTGCCCTTAAATATTGTAATAATGTTTCTTCTAAACCTAAGCCAAGCATATTCCCTCCTTATGATGTTTGTAAATCAATTTTTTGCATAAACTCTGATGAATCTAGTGTCCCAGCTGCAAGATCAATTGCAATATCAGATGAACACGTTGCCTCAAAAACCATAGTTTCGCCTTTTGATGCAGGGACATTCACCCTAACTGTTATTTCTTTTGGGACATAAGCATTTGATAATCCAAGGTTGTTTTGATGGGTGACAGCCTGACCGGCAGACGCAAAACCAACAAGCATAACCATTTCAAAATTATTTCTATTACTTTCTAAGGTAAGTGAAAATAAGTCGCTATCAAAATCCATAGATGAAGCATCTACTGTAACTCTATAGGACGAACATACTGTCTTTATTTTCTTTTTAAATGCGTAATTTGCAAATGTATAATTAAATGCCAATATTGAGAGGCAACAAACGAGTGCTATATGTCTTTTGTTTATCAAAATATTTTCCTTAAATCAATACCTAGATTTTAATCTGTAGATTCATTTTAACAAAAGATTAAAAAATAATATTTCCAGATTTAATTACTGAGCTTATAGGATTTGTAGAGAATTTATATGGTATCTGAATTGGATCATTTATATCCCAAACAATAATATCTGCATTTTTACCTACTTCAATTGATCCGCATTGCTCACTAATGTCCAATACTTGCGCTGGAACGTAAGTACTTGAACAAATTGCATCTAGTATATCCATATTCATGTAAATTGATGAGAGAGCAATAATAAAAACCATAGATTGAATATTACAACTCCCTGGATTATAATCTGTAGCAATAGCTATTTCTATACCTGATTCTTTTAATTTACTGTATGGAGCATAATTAGAATGCCCTAAAAAAAAGGTAGTACCAGGCAATAACACTGCCTTCACATTAGAAGCCACCATGTGGTGAATATCATCATTGTTAATATTCATCAAATGATCAGCTGAAACACAGTTTATTCTACTCGCCATTTTTGAGCCACCTAAATTGTTGAATTCATCTGCATGAATTCTTGGTATTAATCCAAACTCTAATCCTTTTGTTAATATTCGTTCAGATTGTTCTACATTAAAATATCCTTGTTCACAAAACACATCATTAAACACCGCAATTCCCTGTTTTGAAACATTGGGAATAATAACATCACACAATAAATCAACATAACCTTCAGGGTCATTTTTATATTCTGGAGGTATTGCATGAGCTCCCATAAATGTTGGAATAATATCAATATTATGATTAGAATCTACTTCATGTAATACTTTAAGTGATTTTAATTCTGACTCTAAATTTAAACCATATCCACTCTTTGCCTCAACTGTTGTCGTACCAAGTCTAAGAAAATCATCCATTCTAAGACTTACTCTATTTATTAATTCATCTTCAGTCGAATTGCGTACACCATCCACACTATAATTAATGCCTCCTCCTTTATTCGCTATATCCTCATAGGAGGCCCCCTTCGTCCTCATCTCAAACTCATTTTCTCTTTCATCAATAAAAACAGGATGGGTATGGCAGTCTATAAAACCTGGTGTAACTAATTTATTTTTACAATCAAATACTTTACAAGAATCACTAAGGTTTTCTCCAATCTCTAAAATCTTACCTTCTGAAATAATTATTTCATTTTGTCCTAATGAGACCATTGACTCAAGATCTGTATTATAAGTAACTATATTACCTATATTAATTAACTTTAATGAGTCCGTGTTCATCGACCTTGATTCATTGGTATATCGATATTCCAAGCATCTGCATTTTTAATGGCATCGTCATAACCGGCATCAGCATGCCTTAGAACACCAGTACCAGGGTCATTTGTTAGAACCCGTGAAATACGATTCTCCATTTCTTTAGTCCCGTCAGCGACGATGACCTGACCAGCATGAATAGAGTATCCCATACCAACTCCTCCACCATGGTGTATTGATACCCAAGAAGCACCACTAGCAGTATTTAACAGTGCATTTAAAAGAGGCCAATCTGCAACTGCATCTGATCCATCCTTCATCGCCTCTGTCTCTCTGTTTGGTGAAGCAACAGAGCCACAATCCAAATGGTCTCTACCAATGACAATTGGCGCAGACAACTTTCCAGAACCAACCATTTTGTTTAATTCTAAACCAAGCCTTACTCTATCTTTATATCCAAGCCAACATATCCTTGATGGGAGCCCTTGAAAAGAGACCTTTTTATTAGCCATTTCTATCCAATGGCATAATGCTTTATCTTCAGAAAACATTCTCAACACAAGCTCATCTGTCTTGTATATATCATTCTTATCTCCAGATAAAGCTACCCATCTAAATGGTCCCTTACCTTCGCAAAAAAGTGGTCTAATATATTCAGGAACAAAACCTGGTATATCAAATGCCTTATCTACTCCAGCCTTTAGAGCTTGAGCACGAATATTATTGCCATAATCAAAAACTATAGAGCCTTTTTTTTGTAATTCTAACATACCTTGCACATGCTTTCCCATTGACCTAATAGATTCATTTATATATTTAGCTTTATCTTTAGACCTTAAATTTTCTGCCTCAGACAAGGAAAAATTATTTGGTACATATCCTACTAATTCATCATGAGCAGAAGTTTGATCTGTTACAATGTCAGGTATAATACTGTTTTTAGCGAATTTTGGGATAATATCAGCTGCATTACCCAACAATCCAATACTTAGTGGTATTTTATCTTTTATAGCTGTTTTAGCCCAAGAAATAGCTTCTGCTAAATCACCAGTTGATCTGTCCAAATAATCTGTTTCGATTCTACGTTTTATCCTAGTCTCATCTATCTCTATGCATATTGCAACTCCTCCAGCCATTGTTACAGATAATGGCTGAGCACCACCCATACCACCTAGGCCAGATGTCAATACAAGTTTGCCTTTTAAATTATCCACTCCCCAATGCTTCTTCGCAGCTGCTATAAATGTTTCATACGTTCCTTGAAGAATGCCTTGTGTACCGATATATATCCAACTACCGGCAGTCATTTGTCCATACATCATTAGACCTTTAGCCTCTAGTTCATTAAAGTGCTCCCAATTTGCCCAATTAGGAACAAGATTAGAATTAGCGATTAGAACTCTTGGCGAATATTCATGGGTCTTTAAAACTCCAACAGGCTTACCAGACTGAATTAGCAAAGTTTCATCTGAGGATAATCTTTTCAAGGTTTTTAATATTAAATCAAAACAATCCCAATTTCTAGCAGCTTTACCCTTTCCACCATATACTATTAATTCATCAGGGTTCTCAGCAACATTTTGATCAAGATTATGTTGAATCATTCGATATGCTGCTTCTATTTGCCAATTTTTACAATTTAATTTTTTACCAGTAGGTATAGTGATTTTTCTTTTCATAGTTTTATTTTATCTAAAAATATTTTTTCAATCTTCGCCAATAATACGGTTTTTCAACAATAGTATTATATGAAAAAATGGAAATATTATTAAAATCCATTTTTCTTAATCTATTAATTTTTTTTCCTAAAGATTTTGCACTCTGATTATATGCAGCAACACCAACTATAATATTATCATGATATTTTTTTGGTATATTATCTTTTATCATATACATATTTTGAACAAAATCATTATTATCTACAGCATAATTCATTGGAACTGCCCAATCAAGATAACCTGCGGAAAGCCACAAATCCCATTCCTGGAAAAATGTTAATTTCGCATCATAAATATTTGGCTTAACAGCTGCTGAAATAATACAACTAGGTAAATTATTTTTAATTTCTATGTTAGCATTCTTTACAAATTCAGTTATTGAACGCCTTTTATAATTTGAAAATAATCTGTTAAAGTCTTCATTTAGGTTATAATCATTTATTTTATTATTTTCTTTAAAAATTGATAACCCAGTTTTATTATGACCATAGTCTATACTATGATACCTAATATAATCATAATGAATACCATCCAATGAATAATTACTAGACAATTCTGAAACAACATTGATAAGATATTTATTAACATCTGGATTGGTAGGAGCTAAAAAAAAGCCTTCTCCATTAACATATATATTATTTTTTTTATTTAAAAATTTTTTATCTAAAATATATCCATCATTCTCTATTCGATCTAACCACTCTGGCTTTTGAAAAAATAAATGATTTTCGTTCGTAGGATGTTTTTTTGAAGACCACAAATAATAAATATTTATCCAGGCATGGACTTTTAAATTTTTATTTTTACATTCATTTATTAAATATTTAAGAGGATCGAAATCATTAATAACTAATTTTGATTTAGGTACAAATTCAGAATTGTAAAAAGAATCGCCCCGACCTCTTACTTGAGCAAAAATATGATTAAAACCATTATGTTCAGCAAAATCTATTGCTCTATCAATGTCCTGAGGCTTCACCATATGATCTCTAACAATCCATAAAGCCTTTATTGTATTCTCATTTTTAGAATACATTATATTAATAAGAAAAAATATAAGTATAAATTTAAAGTTCACCATAATAACAAAGATTAGGTTAGACCTGAAATTTATTTTTTAAGAAGTGCTTGAATCTTTTTCTTCTGAAGAACTGACATCAACCATATCTACAAATTCAATAATTGAAACAGGAGCTCTATCATTATCTCTATAACCTAATTTCACTATGCGTGTATAACCACCTGGCCTATCGATATAATTAGGAGCAATATCATCAAATAAAATTTTTACAATATTTTTATCTGGGATTTTTTTTATTACCATTCTCCTTGAATGAACGTCATTTTTTTTGGCTAATGTAATTAACGGCTCTATAAACATTCTAAGCTCTTTAGCTTTTGAATCAGTTGTTTTTATTCTTTTATGCGTAATAATCTGTAAAGCTAAATTCATCAAAAGCGCTCTACGATTACCAACTTTCCTGCCTAGTTTACGACCTTTTTTCTTATGCCGCATTTATTTATCCCTCTTCAGCCATAATTTTACTGGTATCCATGCCAAAATGAAGACCCATCGAATTCAATTTTTCGACCAACTCTGTTAAACTTTTCCTACCAAAATTTTTATACTTTAGCATTTGATTCTCTTCTTTACTTACAAGCTCATGAATGTATTTAATACCAGCAGCCTGTAAACAATTAAAACTTCTAACAGATAATTCCATTTCATCAATTGCTTGATTTAATAAGTTCCTAAGCGCCAATGTTTCATCAGAGACACCTTTAGAAATTTCAAGAATTTCAGGGTTAGCAATAGCTTCTACAAATTTTAAATGTTCTCTAATATATGTAGCAGAATAACTAATTGCATCTTTAGGACCAATCGATCCATCCGTTTGAACGTTCATTGTTAATATTTCTATTGGTTCCTTTGCACCCGGAACAGGCTTAACACTAAAACTAACTTTAGTAACCGGATTAAATATACTATCAATAGACATTGTACCTAATGATAAATTCGGTAATTCATTTTCCTCCGATGGAACATACCCCTTACCAATACCTATTCTTAACTCTATATCTAATTTGCCACTTGAATTTACCTCGGTTATATATTGATCAGGATTTAGAACTTCAAATTGGTCGCTAGCATCTTGAATGTCTTTAGCGGTAACTACACATTTACTTTTAAACTTAAGATTTATTTTATCTGGATTATTATCCATCAACATAAATCTAACTTGTTTTAAATTCATTATAATATCTGCAACATCATCCTTAACACCTTTTATAGATGAAAACTCATGCTCTACACCTTCAATTTTTACATGTGTAATTGCAGCTCCAGGAATAGCAGTCATCAATACTCTGCGCATAGCATTACCCAATGTTATACCATATCCTCTATCTAGAGGCTGTATAGTAAATTCACCATCTGTTTTCGTTAAAGACTTTTCATCAGTTTTGACTTTTAGTTTAAATGATTTATCCATTTATAATGTATCCTTTTTTTTATAAAATTATTTAGAGTATAGCTCCACTACTAGCTGCTCATTAATTGTAAGACTCATCTGATCCCTTTCAGGAATACTTTCAAAAACACCTAACATTTTAGCTTTATCTAAGTTAAGCCAAGGCAATTCGATATCACCTTTAATTGTTCTAATTGAATCTAAAATAATTTCCATTTTTTTACTTTTTTCACGTACAGAAATCTCATCACCTGGTTTTAATATATAAGATGGAATATTTACCGATTTACCATTAACCAAAAAATGCTTATGATTAACCAACTGTCTAGCAGCAGGTCTTGTTGGAGCAAAACTTAGCCTATAGACAACATTATCTAATCTACTCTCAAGAAGTTGTAACATATTAGTTCCAGTTTCGCCTTTAAGCTTTTCAGCTTTTTTAAACGTAATCCTAAATTGCTTCTCTAATAGTCCATACATGAACTTAATTTTTTGTTTCTCTTGCAATTGAGTCCCATAATTAGAGACCTTTGGCCTACGTGACTGAGCATGTTGACCAGGACCATATGGCTTCCTATTTAGCAACCTATCATACTTGGGATTACCAAATATATTTTCACCAAATTTTCTTACTAATTTTCCTCTTGATTGTTTTGTTTTTGCCATTATTAATATTCTCGTTTAGTTAGTTAGACGCGTCTTCTTTTTGGAGGACGACATCCATTATGTGGCAGTGGTGTTACATCCTTTATTGAAGTAATTTGCAAACCTGATACAGCTAAAGCTCTAATAGCAGATTCTCTGCCAGCACCTGGACCTTTTACCTCAACTGAAATACTAATTATACCCATTGCCAATGCTGATTCAGCCACTTTTTGAGCTGTCAATGTTGCAGCATATGCAGTACTCTTGCGAGAACCTTTAAACCCTGAAGATCCTGCTTTCTGCCAAATTAAGACATTCCCGAATTTATCCGAAATCGTAACATGTGTATTGTTAAATGTTGATTTGATATGCGCTACCGCATTTGAATCAACCACTTTCTTTTTTTTCTTTTGTAACTTTTCAGTCAAGATTGTACCTCAATTATTTATTTAAATAGCTTTCTTACCTAATCCAATAGTTCTCTTTTTACCTTTGCGAGTACGCGCATTTGTTTTCGTTCGCTGACCATTAGCAGGCAAACCTTTTCTATGTCTAAGGCCTCTATATGCGCCCACATCTTTTAATCTTTTAATATTCATAGCGTTAAAAGAACGTAATTCTCCCTCAACATTAATATCTAAAGAACTTATTGCTTCTCTTATCGAAACAATTTGTTTTTCAGTCAAATCCTGGACTCTTTTTTCAGTATCTATTTTCACTTTCTCACAAATCATTGTTGCCGTTGATATACCAATGCCATGGATATAACAAAGAGAGTAAGCAATTTTTTTATTTCTAGGTATGTCTACACCAACAATTCTTGCCATTATTCTTTATCCTTGCCTTTGTTTATGTTTAGGGGTTTCACATATTACCAATATCTTCCCTTTGCGCTTAATAACTTTACATTTCGCGCACATTTTTTTTACAGATGCTCTTACTTTCATAAAATTATTTCTTCCTATATACAATTCTAGCCCTAGATAAATCATAAGGACTCATCTCAAGCGTGACAACGTCACCTGGCAAAATTTTAATAAAATGCATCCTCATCTTACCACTCACATGTGCCAAAACAGTGTGATTATCACCACCTATTTCAACATCTACTCGAAACATAGCATTTGGCAGAGTTTCTTTAATGACACCATCAATAGTAATTGGTTGCTCTTTAGCCATTTTTAGTTATCTTACTTAATATCTGAGGGCCATCTTCTTTTATAGCGATAGTATGCTCAAAGTGAGCAGAAACCTGACCATCTAAAGTATGAATTGTCCATCCATCTTTTGATGTATATATATCTTTAGAGCCAAGATTAATCATTGGTTCAATCGCTATACACATACCAACATGAAGCTTATATCCTTGTTTTGGTATTCCATAATTAGGGACTTGAGGTTCTTCATGCAATTTTTCACCTATCCCATGGCCAACTAATTCTCTAACAACTGAATATCCATTCGACTCAGCATGGTTCTGAACAGCATATCCGATATCCCCAACATAGTTACCTGGGATAGCCTGGTCAATGCCTTTATATAATGACTCTTCAGTTATTTTCATTAATTTATTTTTTTCTTCTGCTATAGTCCCGACTGGAAATGTTTTAGCATGATCTCCATAATAACCATTTAATTCTGCACCGCAGTCAATGCCAACAATTTGTCCTTCTTCTAAAGTTCCATCATAAGGAATCCCATGAACAACAGCATCATCTATTGATATACATAATGTAGAAGGAAACCCCATATACCCTTTAAATGCAGGCCTGGCACCACAAGAAATAATAAAATTTTCTGCTTTACTATCTAAATCTATTAAGGAAGCACCTGGAACAATGTATTCTGATAACATTTCGAGAGTATCTGCTACAATTTGACAGCTATTTGAAATCATATCTATTTCGCGCTCTGACCTAGTATATACCACTACATTCTTCTCCTTCCACGAATTTTCCCCTTTGTTAAAAATCCGTCATAGTGCCTCATCATCAAATGAGACTCTAACTGCTGAAGAGTATCTAATGCAACACCAACAATAATCAATAAACTTGTCCCACCAAAAAATGATGCCAAGTCGTATTCTATATCGGCCATTTTCATTAAAAGATATGGAAATATTGCGACTGCAGCCAGAGCAACAGATCCTGGAAGAGTAACCTTAGATAAAATATTATCTATGTATTCAGAGGTTTTTTTACCAGGCCTTACACCCGGGATAAAACCACCTTGCTGTTTCATTTGTGAACTTACTTGAATAGGATCGAAAGCTATTGCAGTATAAAAATATGTGAAAAATATTATCATCAACCCAAAAAATGTCCAATAAATTGGATGCTCAAAAGAGAACCAACGCATTATGCTTGCAGAAAAATCACTATCAGCAAAAAAAGTTGAGACCGTACTAGGAATAAACATAATTGATTGAGCAAAAATGATTGGCATAACACCTGCAGTATTCACTCTTAATGGAATATGAGTATTTTGACCACCATATACTTTTCTACCAACAACTCTTTTAGCATATTGAACAGGTATTTTTCTTGTACCTTGAGTTAAAAGCACAACAAAGCAAATCACTAAGAACATTGTTGCCATTAAAAACAACTCAGAAATAAAAAGCTTTTCTTCAGCCATTACTGCTCTAATTTCATTACCAATGACAAACGGCAATCTCGAAATAATACCGACCATAATAATCAGTGAAATACCATTACCAATTCCCCTTTCCGTAACTCGTTCACCCATCCACATTAAAAGAATAGTTCCAGTAACCATACTAACTATTGCAGTAAAAACAAAAAGCGCACCTGGATTAACCACAACTTGCAACTCTTTTTCAAGAAAAACAGTGACACCATATGATTGCATCGTTGCAATTAATACAGTCCCATATCTAGTAATCTGCGTTATCTTCTTTCTACCAGCTTCTCCTTCTTTTTGCAGCCTTTGAAAATATGGTAATACAGAACCCATCAGCTGAATTACGATTGAAGCCGAGATATAAGGCATAATTCCTAGAGAGAATAACGATGCTTTTTCGAAAGCGCCACCAGTAAACATATTAAATAAACCAAATAAAGTATCTTGCAACCGCTCAAAAGCACCAGCCAAAGCATTAGCATCTACTCCTGGTATAGGAATATGTGCTCCAATTCTCACAACAATCAATATAGAGAGTGTATATATAATTTTAGCTCTTAAATCAGGTATGCTAAAAATTGTTTTTATTTTATCTATCATTGGATAGTTACTGTCCCACCAGCTTTCTCAATTTTATTTTTTGCAGATTCACTAAAAGAAGAAGCGATAATATTAACTTTTTTATCAAATTCGCCATTACCTAGTATTTTTACTGGCTTCAATGAAGATCTGATGAGACCGCTCTCTTTTAAAATAACTGAATCGATATCTGATTTTTTTTCAATTTTACTAAGGTCAGATAAATTTACAATTTGATATTTTTCCTTAAAAATATTTGTAAAACCTCTTCTGGGAAGCCTACGCGCGAGAGGCATTTGCCCACCTTCAAACCATGCTCTTTTTTTATTTCCAGACCTTTGACCAGCACCTTTGTGTCCTCGACCAGAAGTTTTTCCTAATCCAGAGCCATGTCCTCGACCAATTCTTTTTCTATTTTTCCTTGAGCCAGCATTTGGCTTTAATGAATCAAGTTTCAATGGTTACACCTCTTCAACTTTGATAAGATAGTCAATTTTTTTAATCATTCCTCTTATCTGAGCAGTATCAGCCTTCTTCACAGTCTGATTGATTTTTTTTAAACCAAGCGCAGATAAGGTCAGCTTAGCTTTTGGTTTATAACCAATTGCACTTTTTATTTGAGTAATTTTTAACATTTTTTAATTAAAAACCTCTTCAATAGTAATCTGTCTTTTATTAGCAATCGTAACGGCATCTTTAAGATTAAGCAAACCATTTAAAGTAGCATATACTAAATTCATTGCATTTTTAGAGCCATATCGCTTCGTAAGTATATTATGCACACCAACCTGTTCCATGACAAACCGAACCGGACCACCTGCTATTATACCAGTACCGGGCGCCGCAGGTTTTAACATAGCTCTGCTAGCTCCATGCTTCCCTATAATCTTATGAGGTATAGTACCATTTATGATTGGAATTTTATACATATTTCTTTTGGCGATTTCTTTACCTTTTTGGATACACATTATTACCTCATTTGCCTTACCTAAGCCAATTCCAATATGTCCTTTACCATCACCAACAGCGACTAATGCAGAGAATCTAAATCTCTTTCCTCTAGAGGTTACCTTAGCAGTTCTATTTATTTTAATTACTGACTCTTCAAGTAAATCTAATTCCGATGGATTAATTATTGACAATTTATTCTCCTTTAAAACTCTAATCCTGCTTCACGAGCGGCCTCGGCAAAAGCCTTAACTCGACCATGAAAAGGATACCCATTTCTATCAAAAACTACTTTTTTTATATTTTTTTTCTTTGCTACTTTGGCAAGATTCTTACCAACTAAAACAGATATATCAGTTTTAGTCTTCAATTTACCAACTTGTTTTTTGACAGTTTTATCTTTTGAAGAACTAGAAACTAAAGTTTGACCTTCAAAATCATTAACTATTTGTGACTCAAAATGCTTATTGCTTCTATACACAACTAACCTAGGATACTCAGGATGAAACATTGATGTAGCCTTAGATCTATTCCTCCTTCGAATTTTACGCTTTATATTATTATTAAATAAACCCATTATTCACCAACCGTTTTACCTTGTTTAATTCTAACATACTCATCTTTATATCTTATTCCCTTGCCTTTATAAGGTTCAGGCTTACGAAATGATCTTATTTTTGATGCAACAGATCCCACTAGCTGTTTATCAATACCTTCTATAGTTATTTTAGTTCGATCTGCAGCAGCCTTAACTCCTTCAGGCAAATCAAAAAATATATCATGAGAATATCCAATTTGAAGCTGCAATCTATTACCTTGCACTATAGCTTGATAACCAACCCCAATAATTTCCAATTCTTTTTTAAATCCTACAGACACACCCAAAACCATATTGTTTATAATCTGCCTAGTCGTCCCATGAAGAGATTTACTCAAAGCACTTTCATCAATTCTTTCAAATAAAACAATATTTTCTTTTATAGTAATTTTTATATTAGAATGGGCAGACCATGATAACGAGCCCATCGGACCAGAGACATTAACTACTTCGCTACTTAAGTCAACTGAAACACCTTCTGGTATTACAATTGGATTATTTCCAATTCTAGACACTATTAAAATACCTCACACAATAATTCGCCGCCGACGCCAAGTTTATTAGCCGTCTTATTACTTATAACTCCTTTTGATGTGGACAAAACAGAAATTCCAAGCCCATCAAGCACTCTAGGTATATCACCACCACCAACATAAATACGCTGCCCAGGCTTACTGCTGCGATCTATGCACTCTATTACTGATTTACCATTCAAGTCGTATTTTAAAAATATTCTAATAGTTACAAATTCATCATTTTTAATAAAAAAGAAATCTTTAATATACTTTTCTTCTTTGAGAACATAGGCGATACGTTTTTTCATATTAGATGAAGGAATATCCACCCATCTTTTGTTCGTGCGAACAGCATTACGTATTCTAGTTAAAAAATCTGCTATCGGATCAGTCATTGACATAATATTTTCCTTACCAACTTGCTTTTGTTACACCAGGAATTTCACCATTCAAAGCCATTTCCCTGAAAGATAACCTCGAAAGTTTAAAACGTCTTATTACACCTCTAGGTCGACCTGTAATAAAACACCTATTTCTAATCCTAATAGCGCTAGAAGATTTAGGAAGCATATCCAAATTAATAACTGCAGCTTCTCTCTCCTCAATGGGTGTATTAGGATTACTAATTATTGATTTTAAATCTGCCCTTTTCTGAGCATATTTCGCTACGCTTCTCATCAATTTTTTTTCACGAACTATTTTTGATTTTTTAGCCATTAAACAGCCTCATCTCTTTTTTCTTTTGAAGGTTTTTCTATTAATGGAAAACCCATTTCTTTTAACAACCAATATGCTTCATCATCACTATTTGCCGAAGTTGTGATTGTAATATTTAAGCCTCTAACAGAGTCAATATTATCATAATTAATTTCTGCAAAAATAATTTGCTCCTTTACACCAAAATTGTAATTACCTCGACCATCAAAGGATTTAAATGAAAGACCTCTAAAATCTCTACTCCTTGGGAGTGCAATACAAACAAGTCTTTCAAAAAACTCATACATCTTCGCAGATCTAAGGGTTACTTTACATCCGGCAGGGTAACCTTTTCTAATTTTAAAATTTGAAATATCTGATTTAGATTTAGTGATAATAGGCTTTTGTCCTGATATTGCAATTAATTCTTCTAATGCACTTTCTAGTTTTTTTGAATTAGCTTTTGCATCACCAATACCCATATTCAAAGAGATTGATAATAATTTTGGTACTTCCATAGGGTTACCATAAGAAAAACGAGAGACCATATTTGGAACAACTGTATCCAAATATGATTTTTTCATATTAGAAACATAAGGAACATTATTTTTTGTAGAAGCCTTACTACCTGTTTTCTTCTTACTCATTATTGTATTTCTGTCTCTTCATTTGTTTTTTTAAATATTCTAACTTTAGATCCATCATCTAATATTTTATAACCAATCCTTGACACCTCTTTATTTTGCACAACCATAACATTTGATATATGCAAAGAAGCCTCTTTCTCAACAATCCCTCCTTTAGGATTATCTTGTGTTGGCCTCGTAGATTTTTTAATAAGATTTACACCCTCAACAATAACACGTTCTTTCTTTGGAGAAATAAATAAAACCTTACCCTCCATCCCACTATGTGCACCACTAATCACTCTAACAATCATTTCTTTTTTTATTAACATATTTATAAAACTTCCGGTGCTAAAGATATAATACGCATATAACCTGATTCTCGCAGCTCTCTACCAACTGGCCCAAATATCCTAGTCCCTCTAGGCTCACCCTGGCTATTTAATAGAACTGCTGCATTTTCATCAAACCGAATAGAACTCCCATCTGATCGACCATATTCTTTCTTTGTCCTAACAACAACTGCTCTATGAACCTCACCCTTATTTACCATTCCACCAGGTATCGCTTTTTTCACTGTAATTACAATTTGGTCACCGACACTAGCATATCTACGACCTGAACCACCTAAGACCTTAAAACAAAGTACTTCTTTTGCTCCAGTATTATCTGCTACTCTTAATCTTGTTTCTTGCTGTATCAAAATCTATCCCAATATTTTTGACTCTTGTAATATTTCACTTACCTGCCACTTTTTATTTTTACTTATAGGTTTCGTAGACACAATCTTTACAATATCACCATCTTTTGGGACTACAGAAGATACATGAGAAAGATATTTTTTATATTTTTTCATTCTTTTTTTATAAACTGGATGAGATACTACTCTAGTTACTAACACACTAACAGTGCTATCCATTTTTGTAGAAACTACCTTACCTACCAAATTTTGTCGTTTATTTTCTTTAGACATTATTAGCCATCACTTTTCATTTTATTTTTTAAAGCATTTTCATGAATTATCGTTTTTATTCTAGCAATTTTCTTTTTTACTTTTTTAATTTGAGATAAATCTTCTAATTGTTGCATACTTTTTTGAAATCTTAAATTTTGTAAAGACTGCTCATTCTCATCAAGCTGAATAATTAGATCAGAAATAGAAGAATCATTTTTATTCTTATCAGACATCTACATCGATCTCCTTTCTACTATTTTTGTTTTAATAGGAAGCTTATGACCTGCATTTCTAAAAGCTTCTTCAGCCATTTCCCTATCAACACCATCTATCTCAAATAAAATCCTACCTGGTTTTATGTTTGCAACCCAATATTCCAGACTACCTTTACCTTTACCCATTCTAGTTTCTGCCGGCTTTGCCGTGATTGGCTTGTCAGGAAAAATCCTTATCCACATCTTACCTACTTTCCTAACCACCCGTGATATCACAATCCTTGAAGCCTCAATCTGCCTAGCTGTAATCCAACCTGGCTCAACCGCTTTGAGACCATAGCTCCCAAATGCAACATGACTCCCACGAGTTGCCATACCACGTCTATGTCCTCTATGATGTCTTCTATATTTTATTTTTTTTGGTTCAAGCATAATTATCAATTAAAAATATTAAGATTTACAAATCCAAACTTTTACACCAATGATACCGTAAGCAGTATGAGCTTCACTAAGAGCATAATCTATATCAGCTCTTAATGTATGCAATGGCACACTACCATCAGAATATTTTTCACTTCTAGCAATCTCAACCCCGCCTAATCTACCGGCAATATTTATTCTAATTCCATTTGCGCCCATTCTCATGGTTGCCTGCATAGCTTTATTTATAACTCGCCTATATGAAATTTTCTTTTTTAATTGCTGACATATATTCTGACCAACTAAAGACGCATTTAATTCAGGTCTTTTTACCTCAGATATATTTATCTGAGCATCTTTTTTATTTGTTAACTGTCTTAATTCTTTTTTTAATTTATTTACCTCTTCACCTCCCCGACCGATAACTATACCTGGCCGGGCAGTATTAATAGAGACTGATACTTTCTTAGAAGTTCTACTTATTTCAACATTTGATATTCCTGCATTTGGAAGCCTATAAGAAATATATTTTCTAATATTTACATCTTCTTCTAAAGAATCTGAAAAATTATTTTTATCAGCGTACCATACTGAATTCCATCTTTTATTTACACTTAACCTAAAACCTATTGGATGTGTTTTTTGTCCCAACTTTTATCCCTTTATCCTTTTATCTAATTGTTCAGTTGTTAAAACTATAGTTAAATGACTAGATGGCCTACGCAATCTTGAAGCACGCCCCATAGAAGCAGCACGGAATCTTTTCATCACAGGCCCCTGATTTACATATGCCTCTTTAATATGAATTAGATCAGGGTCCATATCGCTATGTTCATCATGCTGCATTAGATTTGCAACAGCTGATTTTAAAGTTTTTTCAATAACCACTGAAGCTTTTTCTGGAGAGAAATGTAGATAGTTTAGTGCACTACCCACTTTAAAACCTCGAACTTCATTTAAAACCTTTCTTACTTTTCTAGCCGATTGTCGATTATATCTAGATGTAGCTCTTGATTCCATTTGATTACTTTCTATCCCCAGAATGCATTCTAAAAATTCTTGTTGGAGAAAACTCTCCCAACTTATGACCAACCATATTTTCAGAAACAAAAACAGGTATAAACTTATTACCGTTATGAACGGCGAATGTATGACCAACAAAATCAGGTATAATCATTGACCTTCTAGACCATGTCTTAATAACTGTTTTTTTACCACCATCATTAATTTTTTCAACTTTCTTAACAAGTTTATTATCAACAAATGGTCCCTTTTTTAATGATCTCGCCATTTTTATTTACGCCTTTTAATTATCATTGAATTAGATTTTTTATTCTTCTTTCTCGTCTTATAACCTTTAGTCGGCTTCCCCCAAGGAGTAACTGGATGACGACCACCCGATGTTTTTCCCTCACCACCCCCATGAGGGTGATCAACTGGATTCATTACTACGCCTCTAACTTTAGGCCTTTTACCTAACCATCTAGATCTACCAGCTTTACCAGAGATAATTTGTTCAAATGTTCTATTACCTATTTGCCCTATAGTAGCCATGCATTTACTAGAAACCATTCTTATTTCCCCAGAAGGAAGCTTTAAAGTTGTAAAACCTCCATCATGAGCCATAATTTGCGCATAACCACCCGCCGATCGAACCATTTGTCCTCCTTTCCCAGGAGTTAATTCAATATTGTGAACAGATAAACCAGTAGGTATATTAATTAATTTTAAAGCATTTCCTAGTTTTAAAGGAACCTTGTCACCCGAAATGACTAAATCTCCAACTTTTATTTTTAATGGTGATATAATATATCGTTTTTCTCCATCCTCATAATGAACTAAGGATATATAAGCTGAACGATTTGGATCATATTCAATTGTAGCAATTTTACCATTTATTCCAAATTTATCTCTTTTATAATCAATTATTCTATAGCGACGCTTATGACCGCCACCTCTACGTCGGACAGTTATACGACCTGTGTTATTTCGACCACCTTTTTTTCTCAGAGCAACAGTTAGTTTCTTTTCAGGCTTATCAGTAGTTAAATCTGAAAAGTCTGACCTAGAAGCAAAGCGACTCCCTGGAGTAATCGGCCTTAAGTTTCTAATTCCCATTTTAACTATCTACACCTTCACCAACAAAATCAATTGAATAACCATCCGCTAAGGTAATGATTGTTTTTTTATAACTTGATCTTTTACCTTGAGTCCTAATCGTTTTTCCATTACTTTTAGTTGTCATCTGTTTTAACTTCCCATCTATATTCATAGTCGCAACCTTAGAAACTACAACTTCAAATTTTTCTTCAACGGCCCGCTTAATTTGAACCTTATTAGCACTTTTTTCGACAATGAAAGCATACTTATTCTCTCGCTCTTGCAGAATCGCCATTTTTTCAGTTAACACAGGTTCAATTATTAATCTGTAATCCATTTTCTAAGCTAAAACCTTAATTAAATCTTTTAATCCAGACAAATCTATAATTATTATATCTGAATCTAACATATCATAGGTACTAATATTTTTAACATCTTCAATGAACACATTTCTTACATTTCTAGATGACAAAATAAGATTCTCATCAAAGCTGGATACCAAAATAGTAATTTTTTTATTTTCAAATTTTAACTTCTTTAAAATCGATACAAAATCTGATGTTCTATTTGTATCAATGATAAAATTATCAAAAACCATGAATTCACTTTTTGCTATCTTATCTGAGATTACTGACCTCCGAGCTAGTTTCTTCATTTTTTTTGGTAACTTATGTTTGTATTTATGGGGCTCTGGACCAAAAACGACGCCACCACCTTTCCACAAAGGAGACCTAATAGTACCAGCCCTAGCGACTCCACGACCTTTTTGCTTCCAAGGCTTTTTACCACCCCCTCTAACCGCTGACCTATTCTTGGATGAATGAGTACCTTGTCTCAAATTTGTCATTTCAGCTAAAACTGCTTGCCTAATTAAAGATGTGTTTAACTCTACTTTAAAAATTTTATCATCTGCATTCATTTTGTCTACGATATCACCCTTAATACTATATATATCAATTTTCATACGAATTACCTAGCAATAAGAACAATCCCATTCGGAGCACCAGGAACGCTTCCCTTGACCAAAATCTGATTATTTTCTTCGTTAATCATCACAACTTCAAGTGATTTTACACTAACCTTCCTATTTCCAAATCTCCCAGGCATTTTTTTACCAGGGAACACCCTAGAAGGATCCGAGGCATTTCCAATAGAGCCTACATGCCTATAAGTATCACCCTGACCATGAGTTTTTCTTTGTGTACTAAAAGAATATTTTTTTACAGTTCCCGCAAATCCACGACCTTTTGAATGTCCACTTACAGTAACATAATCACCCTCCTTAAAAAGCGAAACATTAAAGACTTGTCCTGGCTTATATTCAAAATTTGGCACTTTCTTGAATTCTGCTAAAATACGCATCGGTTTTATAGATGATTTATTGAAATGACCCATTAAAGGCTTATTTAAATGTTTTTCCTTAGACTCTTTATAACCAATTTGAACTGATTCATAGCCGTCATTTTCAATTGATTTAACCTGTGTAACCAAGCAAGGACCAGCTTCAAGGACAGTAACAGGAACAGCTTGACCACTTGAATTAAATATTCTAGTCATACCAATTTTTTTTCCTATTAAACCTCGCATTATTGACTATACCTTAATCTCTATATCAACACCAGCTGGAAGATCTAATTTCATAAGAGACTCGACCGTTTTAGGAGTAGAATTAATAATGTCAATCATTCTTTTATGAATTTTAGTTTGAAATTGCTCTCTAGATTTTTTATCGACATGAGGAGATCTTAGAACAGTATAAATAGACCGCTTTGTAGGCAACGGGATAGGGCCGGAAATTATAGCACCTGTCGACTTTGCCGTCTTAACAATTTTGTCTGTTGATTTATCTAGCAATATATGATCATATGCCCTGAGACTAATTCTTATTGACTGATTAGCCATTTTTTACTCGACGATCTCAGTCACGACACCAGCACCAACAG
>CEOP01148709.1_pt1 | contig 25663 bp, 20 predicted proteins | sample 361301 | NCBI WGS metagenome assembly CEOP01 (sample SAMEA2619548, study PRJEB7988) | marine metagenome | biome: marine biome (ENVO:00000447); feature: deep chlorophyll maximum layer (ENVO:xxxxxxxx); material: "saline water (ENVO:00002010), including plankton (ENVO:xxxxxxxx)" | depth 55 m
GTGACATCTCCTGAATGTGCCCAAAAACCAGAATAAACTAACCTATCCGGATGATTCCCTGAAGAAGGGATGACATGTAAATCTCTAGGTCCAACAAAGTAGAAATCCCACCACCCATTAGACGAGAAATATTCATGAGTCCACTGATCCTGAATTAAATAAGTCCCTTCTTCCGTACCGTCACTAACGAAAACTTCTGCCATTCCAGGGGCATCATAGCCTGAGAAGAAGAATTTTGAGTTCCCCGCAACTAACTCAGGCCAGTAATTATCTCTATTTATGCCACTAAAATCTTGATAAGTTAAACTACCATAGTTATTACATGTTTCTTCTCCTGTATTTTCATTTACAGTACATTCTTCTGGCCTAACATCTTTGACCATGTAAGTCCCAGAAACAGTCCCATCTGTTATCCATGGTTCCCAACTATGTATGCCATCATTCCCAGCAAAAACCAACTTATCACCCATTTTAGCGATGCCTGATGGTCCCCAATAATTTTTTGATAGATTCAAAGTTCTTCCATAGTTACCCGGGCATTCGCCTAGTCGAAATTGGATTTCATCATTCCATAATTCACCGTCTCCTTCAATCCCAGATCCTGTTCCATCATCAAATCCGCCAACAAACTCTATCCCTGGATTGTCCATCGGACAATTGTCAACCATTTGACGTGTATCAAATGTTAAACCATCAATTGTACTTTGAAGGGCATTAATAGTAGCCAATAATTGCTCTGATTCGCTTTGCTTAGTTATTATTTGATTGTTAAGAGTCGAAATCTCGGAGTTTGCATCTTCCATTTCTACAGTCAAATTGACAATCTGGCTTTCTAGTTGTGCTAATAACCCCTCATCTTGAGTTCGATTTAGTTCATTCATTGTTTCATTTAAGATGTTAGCAAGATTATCCCTATGCGATTCCAAAGAAGTCAATGTCAAAGTCAAATTATTAGCATCTTGATTAGAACTATTTAGATCTATTAATGCAGCATCCAGAGTCTGTTGAATAATCGCATAATTACTAGTCAATTCTTCATTTTCAGCAGTTAGATTATTTATTTCCAACTCTAGTGAAACTATCTTTTCCCTATCTCCTGCACTACTGCCGCCTTCAATACATCCTGCAAAAATAGATATCGAAAATATTAGCACCAAGGTAACTGCATAAAATTTCATAAACCTGCCAATCTTTGAAGGCTAATAAGTAATTCTACATTCATAATTTGTATTCTATCAAATTATCAGAACCCCCGACAAATACTATTTCATCCCCTCTAAGGTCAAATAGTACTGGAACAGTCCTATGGCCAGTTTCCATTACCAATTCTCTTCTTAATCCATCATGGTGGTCCAAATTTATTTCTGTATAACTCAGTCCTTTATTTTTCAAGTATCTTTTCGCTATTGAACAATAAACACAGATAGTTTGTGAGAACATCAAAAAGTCAGTTTTACTTTTTTTAAAATGCTCATTAAGCTGCGACATTTTCTGCCCCTCCAACTAATATGGCATCTTTCGGGTCTTCATTTTCTAACCAAAGATTTTCTCCTAAATCTCCTCCTGAATCATCATCTCCAAATCTACCTTCAAGAACCCTATCTGTTTCATCTGGATCTATGAATAATAAGAAAATTACAGAAATTAAGGTTAGAGCAGCACCAATATATAACATTGTTAAGTAATCAAAAGTAGCAATCATTCTCCCGGCAAACAGATATGCTAGCACAGCAGAAAGATTGAACATTGACATGTATGCAGTAAATTGCGTCCCTCCTGCTTTACTATATGTAAGTCTCATAGATACTGATATAACACATATCCAAGCAATTCCGTATATTAGTGCCTTTATGCACAAATAAATAGTCATGATAGTGGTATCTTCCCAATATGCATTAAGTAATGCTAGTCCTGCATTCGCTAGAGCAAGAAGGGTAAATCCAATCATTGCTATTTCTCTGACTCCATATCTATCTCCCAAAAATCCTCCAAATATTTGCCCCAACATCGTGAACAAAACTACTATTCCTCCAAGTATTGCATTGTATTTTTGTTGTGACCATCCTGCTTCATTAATGAAAATATCAACGATTATCGGGTCTACGAATAATGCCAAGTCGGAAAGTAAACACAAAAATATTAGTAAGAATGATGAGCGAGTAGAAAATCCTTGTACAATATAATATGCTGTATTGGCTACATTTACCTTTGCATTGGACGGGGAAAATGCCAACGGACTCATAATATCAGGTAATTTAACTCCGAAACCTTCTACAACTATCATTAAGATAGATGCCATAATCAAATATATTCCAAGAGTACTAATAATGGATAATTTTACAAAAATTTCTTTCACTGTGCCTTCAATAAGTGGCTCACTAATTAGGTAAATAATATCTATTCCACTACCAAAAATCCAGGTCACTAATCCAATCCATAATAATGCAGCAGAAATACTAATTTTATTTTCGTATATATTACTTGCAGTCCAACGAGCACTTCTGAATTTAGAATCTTCATTTTCTTCCCATGCTAAATTTGAATCTTCTTTGGAATCGGTCAATACTTCCTCGGCACTATCATTTTCGACTCTTGAGTTATCCCATGGAAATAATTTATTTTCAGGTTTCTCACGTAAAAATAGTGGTAATAGCATAATCAAAATTAGTAATGGAATTTGTATCATTATTACAAATTTAATACCAAACATTGGAACTAGCATGCCTAAAACCGCCCCTCCAAGTATTATCCCTCCTCTCTTTGTTGCAAACATCATTCCATTAGCCTTGGCTACTTCATCGGGCTGTAATACATCAACAGCCAAAGCATCTACACTTACATCCTGCAATGAGGAGAATAGATTATGAATGAATAACAAAATCGTGACTAATGCTATTTTATCTATAATATTAGGTACGAAGAGAATAGTTGCAAGAGAAATCACCATCCCTGATTGAGCAAATAAGATCCATGGTCTCCTTCTACCATATTCTGGAATTACTAGTAAATCAATCACTGGACCCCATACGAATTTGAAAGTCCATGGAAGTGCGATTGTAGCAAAGAGAATCGCTATTTCTTCGGGAGGAGTTCCGTTATCAGATAAGTATGCTACAAATGCAACATAAGTAAACCCGGCAGGTAGTCCTTGCGCTAAATATAGGACACATAAAGATACCAATCTTCTAAATTGATTTTCTATTAATGATGCACCATTATTCCACTCCTTAACTAAGTTCCTGATTACTTGTGGAAATCTTCTCGGATCATATTTGTTGATATCAAAACTTTCTTTTTGAGATATTTCGCCCTTTTTCTCTAGTTTATCTATCCATCTTTCATTTATTGCAGCATAGGACAAAATTGCTAATGCAATGAAGAATGGAATGAAGAATATATGCGGCCCTATTGATATTAAATCACCATCATCGCCCATATTTGAAGCAGCTTGATCGACAAGCAAAACACGTTTTGCTTCAACAGGAGAAATACTATCTTCTGAAACTATTAACCTAGCATATATAGTGGAATTTCCCGATTCTTCATGAGGAAGAAGTTTCACTCGCCATTCTGACCAATCTCCATTTCCTCCTACGTCTGCAGCTCCATTCCATTCGCCACTTCCTACTCTTACCTGTACTTCTCCTCCTTGACCTGAAATTGCTCCAGATGATGTTCCAGAAATATAACTCTCATTGTGTATGGTTTGTAGAGTTTGTATATTCATAGAAATATTAAGTGAGCGGTCTATATTTCCTGCAGATTCCACAAATGCTACAGGATCGGCCTGGCCATATCCAAATTCGTTATCAGGTCTAGTTTCTAATAAGCTACAATCATTAAAGCCCGGATCATCCAGTAATACTATTTCTCTTTCTATCGAATCTACTCTAATAATATCTTTAAATTCTTCAGGAGTTAAATCAGGGTTAGCCTGTATCATCAATGCCGCTATTCCCGCCATCAAAGGAGTTGCCATACTCGTTCCTGATTTACTAGTATAACCATCACTAGTTGCCGCATCAGGTGCCATTATACTGGACCCTATTACTGCCACATCAGGTTTTACTCTCAAATCAGAGGTATATCCTCTACTACTATATATTGCCAATCCCAAGTTCTTATCCAAACTACCAACAGTTACTGGAAGTTCTGCATCTCCAGGACTGTCAATGGTGTTACAACCCGCAAAAGTTGCCCCGCCGAATTCATTTCCAGCAGATAAAGTAGTTATAATTCCCGCTTCAACTACATAGTCCATTTGTCTACTCCATGATGAACTTCCATCGTTATCAATATGATTTTCTATTTGCTGTTCTCCAAGGGACGAGGTAAGTATATCTATACTATGCTTTTCCTTATTTTCCATTGCCCATTGTGCGCCTTGGATTATATCTTCTATGTCTCCATCACAACATGCAAGTATTGTGACAAGAAATGCGCCAGGAGCCGCCCCAACATATCTTAATCCAGTTGCTGTATCACTTTGTCCGCCTCCAGTTCCTGCAGCAATTCCGGCAACATGGCTACCATGTGTGCCCGAATCGTAAGATGCAGAAGGGTCTTGTTCTTCATCTGTAAACACCGCATCATAAAAAGCGACTATTTTCGGATCACAATCAGATATTGGTTGAGGATTAGGATCTAAAGGATTAGGGGGCTCAGTTACACAAGTTAATGGATCGTCATCCATGTCATTCAATCCTTCGTGATCTCCTCTGACTCCTGTGTCCAAGATTGCAATAGTTGAACCTGTACCGTCTAATCCTAAATCATTCCAAACATTATTTACGCCCATATTCGGAACTGCTTCATGCATATTAGGTTCTGCTAAACCTAAATCTTCAATCATAACTACTCCTTGTAATGTTAAAATCCCTGAATGACTAGTAATTTCTTCTATTGGAATTGTAACTATCAAATTATCAAGATATTTTGGCCTAAATGTGACTTCTCCGCCTAACTCTTCAATTGCGATTACATCAGCATCAGTTGGGTGATGATCAAAGTTAACAAATATTCTAGAACTTCCTTCGGGGGCTCTTTTCCACCAATCATTTTGAATTTCAGAGGGTTGTTGTAGTAACCATTCTATTCTGTCGTCTATGCTGTTTGAATTCTTATCTCTGCTCCAATCCAACCACCATTCATTATGGATTCCAGATTCTGCCCTCTCAGTCCATATTCCTTTGGCATCAAAACCTCCTCTGGAATTATCAGTTGGCAATATGGCAGAAGTCGCCAATGGTAAAATAAAAATCAAGATAAGGAAACTAGCCAATAGTGTCCTCCGCCCAACCATAGAATGTACGAAACTAATCTAACGTTTGATATTTGGCACAAAAAAATCAGTAATTGACATTAACATACATTAAAATCACTTTTATTTTTTACTATTTTTCATCAATTACAATTCCCAACTCATCATAATCCCAATCGATATTAATCCATCCGTATGTCTCTAATTCTTTTATTACTATTTCTTTAGTGTTGGGTGCACATAGTAAACCTACAGATCCACCACCGCCAGCACCTAATGCTTTCCATGCTATAATTTTCTTACTGTCTATTAATGGTTTAAGCTTTGAATGAAATGGAGAATGAATTCTCAAATCCAACATATCTACACCTTTGCATACTTCTCTTAGTGATTCTACAACGATTTCTCTCCTATCTTGTTGTAATCCATTTGCCATCATTCTAGCAGCCTTTCTAATTCTGTGTAGTCCCTCTAGAACCGACTCATCACCATTACTGTATTTTTTCCAAACTTCTTCATGTAGTGCGCCGGAATTATGCTCAATTCCAGAATATAAGATTATGAAATGTTTATGCAACCAATTTTTTGAAGAACGCATTGGCTCAAATGGTAACGGCTCTACCTCATCACCAATAAATAGTAAATGATTAAATCCGCCTTTCGCCGACGCCCATTGATCTTGCCTCCCTCCTTTATTTTCTAATAATTCTTCAAATTTGAATGCCAATTCTGCAATATCTTCTGGGGCCTTATTTTTTCCAGCTATTGTGGCTATTAATCCAACATTCATAGCCCCACTGGTGCCCAATCCCGACCCTGTGGGAACATCACTTCTATATTCTACTTTTTTCTTCCCCTCATCATCTATTTCCATAGAGCATTTGATATATTTATCAATGGTAAAATTTACTACTTCTCCTCCGAATTCGGATGCATATTGTTGCACATCAGTCCAACCTCCTGCTAAATCTACTCTGACAGGAACTCTGACCTCTATGCGCTTGACCATGGGGGATGCTAGCGGCATTCTAAATTGATACTTTCCGACCGAAAAGAATGGGTATGAGTACTCCCTCCGGTCCTCATGGTGTCTGAGGTTGAAGCAGCGATTGAGGCGTTTTCGAGTGGTAAGCCAGTGATGATTTTTGACTCATCATTTAGGGAGCAAGAAACCGACTTACTATGGCCTGCATCAGCAGCTACCCCAAGTATAATGAGGAGATTGAGAAAAGATTGTGGTGGTTTACTCTTCTTGGCAATAGGAAATGAAGTAGGAGAATTATTCGGATTACCTTGGTTGCAAGATATACATTCTCATTCTAAATTGGTAGAAGAAAATCCAGTGCTATCTGAATTAATCACTGATGACTTGAAATATGACTCAAAATCTGCATTTACATTATCGCTAAATCACAGAGAAACATTCACGGGAATAACAGATAAAGATAGAGCATTAACTACGCGCAGATTTGGAGAGTTAACAGATGAATTATTTCATATTAAATCGGATAAAATACAAGCTCGTAAGGCATTAGGGAAAGAATTCAGAACTCCGGGGCACATTCCATTGTGTCGTGAATCTCCCGGGGGACTTAAAGCGCGTCAAGGTCATACAGAGTTGGCAGTTTCAATAGCACGACTGGCAGGCCTTCCTGCTTGTACTATTGGTGCAGAAATGCTACAGCCCGACGGCGATGGTGCTCTTACAGTTGAAGACGCTAGAAAATACTCTATTGAGAATGGGATACCAATGTTAACCGGTGAAGATATTTTGAACGCATCCGGGATATATTAACAAATACGGAGTGTACTTGGAGGTTTAATATATGTCTACCGTAGTCATGGCAGTGGGGGTTTTTGATCTCCTCCATGCCGGTCATTTACATTATTTGGAGCAAGCTAAATCATTGGGTGATAAATTAATTGTTGTAGTTGCCCATGATGAAACTGTTAGAAAGCGTAAACATGAGCCAATAACAAATCATAATCTACGTAGAAGAATGGTCAGTGGTCTAAAGCCTGTTGATGAATCAATAATAGGCAACCCTCCTGAAATATCTATTTTTGAAATATTGGGGAGAGTAATGCCAAGTAAGATTGCACTAGGATATGATCAAAAACATTCAATCGATTCAATAAAGAAGGGCCTAATAGAGCATGGTTTTGAACACATCGAGGTCGTTAGAGTGGAAGGACTGTCTGATGATTTAGATGGGACTAGGAAAATTATTGCAAAGATATTAGATATCTGGCCTAGTAAAAAAGGTGGACCGTACGAGGAAGATTAGATGTTTACAGGAATTATACAAGGCACTGGAACTATCACATCCATTGATCGAAAAATATCATCTTCAACATTTTCTATAGAATTAGATAATTTAAGTAAAAATTTATCTCTAGGATCAAGTGTATCAATAGATGGGGTCTGCTTGACAGTGACAAATCAAGAAAACACATTAGTTTATTTTGATGTAATCCAAGAAACTCTGTCACGTACAACACTTGGAAATGCCAAAGAAGGAGGGATGGTAAATCTAGAACGCGCTCTCAAAGTAGGTGATGAATTAGGAGGACATCTCCTTTCTGGACATATAATGTGTACTTCATCAGTGATATCCATGAAAAATAATGGAGAAGGAGTAGATGTTGAAATATCTTTAAATGAAAAATTGAAGCCATTTATTATGGAAAAAGGATATATTGCCATTGATGGTATCAGCTTAACCATAGGAGAAGTAAATTCTAACTCTTTCAACCTACATTTAATTCCAGAAACTCTTGATCGTACTACAATTAATTCAAAAACCGAGGGTAGTATGGTGAATATAGAAATAGACTCGATGACCCAAGCAATTGTATCGACGGTATCTTCAATGATGAAAGACCAATTAAAATTAAATGAGTGATATCATGAAAATAGGTATAATATGTACTTCATTCCATAAAGAAAAGATGGATATGATGTTACATCATGCATCTGAAGAATCAATTTCCAATGGTCTTGAATTGGCAGTAATAGAATGGGTCCCAGGAGTAATGGAAATTCCACTGACTGTAAATAGGATGTTAAAAGAGAACAATCTGAAGGGTATAGTAACTCTTGGAATTATAGAAGAGGGAGAGACACAACATGGCGCAGTCATAGGCCAAGCCGTCATAAATTCAATAATTAATTTACAATTAAAATATAATACGCCCATAGGATTAGGAATAATAGGTCCTGGTGCTAAAAAAGAACATATCGTTCCAAGAATAAAGCCGCATTCAATAGCCGCTGTAAAAGCCGTAGTTAAAATGTTGAAATAATATTTACAAGTTAATGTTCAAAAACACATCCCTTATTGGAAGACATATGACTGATGTAGTGCGTAACGTGATTATAATAGGTTCCGGGCCTGCAGGATATACTGCTGGACTATATTCTGCTAGGGCGTTACTAGAACCTTTGATGTTTGCTGGCTATATGTCGGGTGGCCAATTAATGCTTACTTCAGATATTGAAAACTTTCCGGGCTACCCAGAAGGAATTGGAGGCCCAGAAATGATGCTACAATTACGTGAACAGTCAGAAAAATTTGGCTTAGAGGTACATGACAAAAATGTCGAACGCGTAGATTTTTCTAAACGCCCATTCAAAGTTTGGGTAGAAGGAGATTTATTCTTGTCAAAAACAGTAATAATTTGTACTGGAGCAGAATCAATATGGTTGGGCGCAGAAGGAGAACAAGAACAAAAAGGAAGAGGAATAAGTACTTGCGCTACTTGCGACGGTGCATTTTTCCGTGATGAAGAAGTAATTGTAATTGGAGGGGGCGATTCTGCGATGGAAGAGGCGACTTTCTTAACAAGATTCGCAAGCAAAGTCACAATTATACACAGAAGAGATGTTTTCAAGGCATCAAAGGTAATGTATGAAAGGGCAGCAAATCATCCAAAGATCGAGATTAAAACTTTTAAAAATATCAAGAAATGGTTATCCGATGAAAAAGGCCTCGTGGGCGCAATACTTCAAGATCCAAGAGATGATACTGAAGAACAAATTTCATGTACTGGAGCATTTATTGCAATAGGCCACAAACCAATAACAAATTTCTTAGAAGATCAAATCAAAACTGATGGATCCGGATATATAGTTCCTAGTAAACATACTATGACAAACATTCCTGGTATATTCGCTGCAGGAGATGTTGTCGATACTCGATATCGGCAAGCAATAACTGCGGCCGGCATGGGTTGTCAAGCGGCAATGGATGCAGAAAAGTGGCTAGAAGACCAACATTAAGGTGATATATTGCAAACTTCATCAGAAGTAAACTGGATAAATAATAGATTCGCTGATTTTTTTTATATACTTCATATTTTTTTCACTATATTCTGTGGAATTATGTGGATTGGTCCATATGAGTGGATGTGGTGGGGCGTTTTCATATTATATGGTTTAACAGAAATACTCTGGTTCTTTCGAGATGGATACTGTATCTTAACTGATATAGAACGTTACTTTAGGAAAGTTCCGAGGCCGAGTGACGCGGCTGGACAAAATTTTATCAAAAGACTACTGGAACAAATTTTCAATTTAGATGTGGACCCCAAAGCAGCTCAAATATTTACAAGATATTGGGGATTGATGGGCTGGTCAATTGCATCCCTTAGACTCTTCATTATCTAGTAAATTATCAATATCGACCGAAGGACACTTGTTTAAGGTACACTTCCGATGGCCATGCATGATGAATTATCAATTTCGGAAGCAGAGCGTTATACTAGGCATTTATCTCTTCCTCAGGTGGGTTTGGAAGGACAAAAGAAGTTAAAAAATTCTTCAATTTTAGTTGTTGGTGCAGGAGGCCTAGGTTCTCCATGTTTGTTATATTTAGCCGCTGCTGGGTTAGGCGAAATAGGAATAATAGATGATGATAAAGTAGATGTTTCCAATCTTCAAAGGCAGGTTATTCATTGTACTTCCAATTTAGGTGAGTCGAAAGTAGACTCTGCAAAGAGAAGATTATTAGATTTAAATCCAGATATTTCGGTTAAAATTTTTAATAAACGCCTAAACATTGAAAATGCATTAGAATTAATCAAACAGTTTGATATCATAATAGATGGAACTGATAATTTCCAAACTAGATACCTGATAAATGATGCTTGTGAAATTTTAAATAAAATCTGGATATTTGGGAGTATACACCAATTTGAAGGACAGGTTTCTACATTTAACGTATCTCCGGGCCTAAATTACAGAGACTTATTCCCAAAACCTCCTCCTTTAGAACTAGCTCCCAACTGCTCTGAAGCAGGCGTTCTTGGAATTTTACCAGGTGTAATAGGCTCAATTCAAGCAACAGAGGCAATAAAAATAATTCTTGGCATCGGAGATTCATTATCTGGAAAATTATTTTTATTCAATGCTCTTTCTATGTCTTCAAGAATTTTAAAATACGATGCTAACATTTCTAGGAAATTAATATCTGAATTATCCTTAGAGTCTGAATATTGCACTAGTAATTCATTTATGGACTCTGGTGAAATAAATCCTATTGATTATATGGATAAAATCAACAATGGTTGGGAACCATTTCTATTGGATGTTAGAAGAGAAGATGAAGAATTAATATCTCAAATACTTAATACTAATTTACGAATAAATCATATGGAAATTCCAAACAGACTTCAAGAAATACCTTCTGATAGGGATTTAGTCATCTATTGCCGTTCAGGCGTCAGATCTGCTGCAGTTCAGAGATTTTTAATTGAAGATGGACGAAAAAATATCATCCTTAACCTAAAAGGTGGGATTCTAAATTGGTCCGATACCGTAGATTCAAATGTTAAAAAATATTAATTGTGGTATTTATATACGTAGTAAGTTGTTTATTTATGGTATAAATTACCAAAAATATAACCTTAAATCATTATTTATTAAAAAATAAGTAATATATGGTATATTTTAATTTAGTTTACCGAACATTTGTTGTATGAATACCTCTTCCGACTGATTATGGCGGTAGGAAGACACGGAGTTTGGAAGTGTCCTAATTGTGGGCATCATCAGATATGGAAAACTCGTAATCACAATACATCACGACTAGATAGACAGTGTGAAAAATGTGAAAATAGGGCAAGAGTTACTCTTGATAGATCAGTTTCTGGCCAAGGTAGAAACAGGATTGTTAATATCTGGGAAAGGTCCACTAATGTTTCTCTGGAGGAATTGATTACTGAAGCGGCGCGGCGCAATGATAAGGAAATCGAGATTAATCATATTACCGAAGACTCCGATAAATTATTACAGACTAATTTGCCCATTATTTGGGGTAAAAATTGGTCTCCTAATTCTCCATTGGTCTTCTCTAATGTATTGAAATCAGCAGAAGTTAGAGGTGAATTACTGAGATTTGTAGCAGAAAGACATGACGGCCATCTAAATTTTATTTCATCATTATGGGATTCTCAAGATATACCTTCAAAATTCAATGGTCCTTCTTTTCATCTTTTTTCAAAATCATTCATCAAAAAAATCGATATTTCTCTAAGAGAGAGATTATTCTCTCCAAATCTCTCCAAGTTAAGTCATTTAGAGATAATACCACGTAGAAGTGGGAATCTGTATCTTAATAGGCGTGCTTCTAGATTTTCAATAGATATTTCATTGTGCTTAAGAAGGATTGCATATGCTCAATCTGTTACACTAGAACAACGATTAGATTGGCAAAGGTGGATGATAAGAACTCGTATTTTAGACGAACATCTAAAAGATCTTTACATAAACGGAATTTCTACTCCTGATGGAAGTAGCTTCACAGGAAAGGGCTTCCGTTCAACTTGGCAAGAAGCAGTCGTTGGATGCGCCTCTGCATTGAAGAGTATAGATTTGATAGATCCAAAAGATAATGTTGGACCTGATATTATTGCTCCTATGATTAGAGATACTGGTCTTGCTCTAGCAATGGGACAAACACCCTCGGAGATTTTTGCAGCACAAATGGGTAAATCAGAATCTTACATGGATGGTGGAATATATGGTTCCGGAGGACGTGATTTACATATCGGTAATTGGGAAAAGGGAATATTACCTCCTACGGCCCCCTTGCCTATAGCAAGTGCTACTACAACTGGAATAGCATTAGCTTCTTCGCGTTTAAACATTCAGCGCTTCCACTTAGCACCTGTAGGGGAGGGATGTAGCAGTAGTGGCGAATTCTGGGAAGCAATGAATTTCGCAGGAGCAAGGGGCTTACCGATTTCTTACATGATTCAAAATAATCAAATAGCATTAGATACATTTACTGTAGGGCAATCAGGTGCGGAAACATACGGCGACAAAGGACATGCAATGGGCATCCCCTCGTGGTCAATAGATGGTTCAGATCCTGCTGCCTTTTTTGCTTCTACTGCTGTAGCAAGAGAGTTTTCTTTAGAAGGAGGAGGTGCAACACTAATTCATGTTGAGACAATGAGGGGTTGTGGACATGCTCATCATCACGATGATTTATATCTAGGTTCAGTAACTGGAAATCCTCCGGGATATGTCTCTAGGGAACTTTTAAGTTATTGGTCTTCTAAAGATCCAATATCACTTCATAATGATAAATTAATAGAATTGGGAGTAAGTCACAAAACCATTTCAAAGATACAAGATGAGGAGCAGAATTATGCCGATACGTCGAGAAGAGAGATGGAAAATATGCCATGGCCAGAAGGTAACAGTGTAACCCAAGGAATAACATCATTACATGATGCAACAACCCATTCCCAACAAATAGACAGAATCAACTTAAGTAATAATATTACTGATCAGCCATTAAAAATGGGTGAATACGCTCTAAAGTTCTCTGATGCACCAAATTCATGGACTTTTAGTAGGGCTATTCAAAATGCAATGGTCGCTCTGGCTGAAGAATATGGAGATAAAATAGTATTTATGGGAGAAGATATGGAAATTGCAGGTGCTTTTGGGATGAATTTATCACTAAAAGCAAGAGGTCATTCTGACAAACTACTTGATATGCCTTTATCTGAATCTATAATAATCAATTCTGCCACTGGGGCTGCATTAGGAGGCTTACGTCCAGTAGCAGAAATTCAATTCGGAGGTTTTGCAGCATTAGCAATGAATGCACTAGTAAATAATACAGCTCAATTGAGATGGCGATGGGGGGCTAATGTCCCTCTTACGATAAGAATACCACTTGGAGGAAAAACTCGTAGTGGACCTTTCCATGCAAATATTATAGAATCCTGGTTCATTAATGATCCAGGTCTGATTATTGTTTTCCCGAGCAACCCCCAAGATGCTTATGATATGTTAATTGAGAGCCACTCTTTACCTGATCCAGTAGTATTTATGGAGCATTTGGGCCTATATGGACTTAGAGGAGGTTCTACAGGTTGGGGAGATAACATAAATCAATTGGTGGATACTAAATCTGTTCATAAAAGGATTTCAGAAGGGAATATTTCGATTGGTAAAGCCAGAGTTATCAGAGGAGGAAAGGACATAACAATTGTAACCTGGGGGGCGATGGTCCATGTCGCTCTAAATGCAGCCAAAAAAGTTGTAAAAAAAGGACTCGAGGTTGAAATAATAGATTTACGAACTTTACTTCCCTTTGATGCCGAAACATGCATCAAATCGGTAAATAGAACTTCTAGATTATTAATATTACAAGAATCACAATGGACTGGGGGCTTAGGGCATACAATATCTAGTAGAATATTGGAAGAAGCATTTTGGAATTTAGAATCTCCTCCTGTAGTAATCGGGGCACTGGATACTCCAGTTCCCTTTTCACCTCCATTGGAAGATTACACAATTCCTACTTCGGATTTAGTTATGAGGCATATTGAGAGGTTATGCAGTCAGTAATTAGCAAATGGTCTTGAGTAATGCCTTCACGCGTACGCACTGTCATGGATGAGATATATGTCATTTTAGGATTCATCCTTTTAATTATGGGTGCAGAAGGTTTTGTTCAAGGAGCAGTGGCATTAGCAAGTAAATTTAGAGTACCTCCACTATTGGTAGGATTTACAATTGTTGCTTTGGGGACCTCATTGCCAGAATTAGCTGTTGTTTTAGAAGCATTAGATACAGATGGAGGAGATGATATTGCTATTGGAGGAATAATTGGTTCCAATATTTCAAATGTAATGCTAGTACTAGGTTCTGCAGCATTATTAGGCGCTTCTGAATACCCTGGAAGAGGAATAAGGAGAGATGCAGTAGCTGTTTTGATAGCAACATTAATTCTGGTTGGAGCAACATTATTCGGCTCAATATCACAACTACTTGGTGTGTTTATGATTTTTCTCTTAATTGCCTTTTATGCATATTCGTATAATCATGCAAAAAACCACAACGTCCCACCAGAAAACGAAAACTCAATGATTTCTAATAATTTATATTTCGCCATAATAGTTTTGTTTGGAGGAGGAGTAATGGTGTGGTTAGGTGCAGATTTACTTATGACTGGTGTGATTGGAGTAATGGATAAATATGGAATTTCTCAGTCAGTCATTGGTTTGACTATAGTCGCACTCGGAACTTCACTTCCTGAATTTGCTGTTACAGTCATTTCGGCCCTAAGAGGGCACGGCGGTGTTGCCCTCGGTAATGTTTTAGGTTCTAATGTTATGAATATTTTAGGAATTCTAGGTATCGCCTCAGTAATTGGCGGAGGTGTAGTAATATCTTCAAATTTTGCCCAAAGAGATATTTGGTTATTATTACTTTCTTCTGGATTAGTATGTGGAATGCTACTTGATAATAGAGAAATTGGCAGAGGAGTTGGCCTTAGTATGGTATTAGGATATCTTACTTATATGGCCTTATTATTTAGTTAGATTAAATATATTTTGTGATTTATATGGGCTTTAGGAATAATGAACCAGTTTTTTCTGTAATTTTAGCTGCAGGAAGTAGTAAAAGACTTGGCCAACCTAAAGCACTACTAAATATCGGTAATACTTCTTTAATTGATTTTACAGTTAATAGGTTAAAAAAACACAATTTAACGATAATTATTGTCACAAGAGAAGAATTAATTCTAGATATCAAATACTCAGTAAAAGGAGCGAAAACAATAACTAATCATCTGCCTGAAGAAGGTAGAACGGGATCTCTACAGATCGGATTAAAATTCATTTTAGAGAACTATTCTGAGAATTTTAAAGCTTTAGTTGTCCCAGTAGATAGGCCAGGTTTTTCATCTTCCACACTTTCAAAAATTCTTTCTATGACTCAAACCTCTTGCCCCGAGAAAGATGGTAAAGGAGGCCACCCCCTATTACTATCAGAAGTAGATGTAAAAAGAATTCTTAGCCAAAATCCAAAAACTCCTTTGCGTGAAATCATAGAACCATATAGATTCGAAGTTATGGATAAATATTTACATCTTAATGTTGATACACAAGACGATATCCCGACACTATCTAAATTTATTTCTTCTTTTGAATAATCATAATCGATAAGATAATACTAATATTTACTATAATCATGTAATCAAATGTCGCTTTCGGGTAATTCATAGATTAATCACAAATATAGGAATCTCCTGAGGCAATCATGACTCGTACCGTTCTTTCTTGGGTATTGGAAAAGTTAGAGGCGGGACATGATGTCGCCTTAGCTACTGTTATAGATTCAAAAGGCAGTGTTCCCGGTAAACCAGGCGCCAAACTAGCCATGATAAAAGGTGGTGAAAAATTTGGTACAATAGGCGGAGCAGGATTGGAATTAAAAATCGAGAAAGCACTTAATGATTTAATTAAAAAACCATATATTATGGCATCCCAAGGAGGGAGAATAGAGAATTTCGTACTTTACAAGGACGGAAAAGGAAAAGAAGTAACGGCTTTGGACAGCCTATGTGGTGGCCAGTTGACAGTCTCTCTGGAAGTGGTGAATACGACTCCTCATATACTAATTATCGGAGGCGGGCATGTTGGTAAATCAGTATCATTAGTTTGTGATTCTATATCATGGTCATACAGTGTTTTTGATATTAGAGAAGATTTTTCAAACAAAGATAGATTCCCTCTTGCAAAAGAATTACATTCCTCATCAGTTTCTAATTTTTTGGATTTAGAAAATAAGGATTCTCTCTCTAGATTTTCTGACATCTTGATTTTAGGGCATGATTGGAGTATCGATCAAGAAATTTTAATAGGAATTTTATCTATTATTAAAGATCAAGAAAGGCCAAGAATTGGCTGTATAGGGTCAAAAACTAAATGGTCAGCATTCAAAAAGGCTGCACTTGATGAAAATATTTCCAAGTCAATAATAGACTCTACTAGATGCCCTATAGGTTTACCAATAGGGGCACATTCTCCTGGAGAAATAGCTGTTTCTATATGTGCCGAAATAATTTCTTTAGATGCCGATAATGGCTCAATGCATAAAAGGGAAGAATAATCAATGATACGAATTTTCCCATTTTATATTTTATCAATACTTATCCTTGTACCCTTTGGTGGCTGTTTAGATAATGATACAATGATTAAAGATGAGGGTATAGGGACAGATTCATTTGGAGCTTTCAGTGTAGTCGCACCAATAGATACCGGCATCAATGTCTATCATAATCATTTTATCATGGATGAAGATTATCCAAAATGGCTCTTAGATGGCCTGGGAGTGAATAAAATATGTCAAATTACTACTAATGGTACTTGGGAAGAAAGATATAATTCTGATAAAGAAACATGTTGGGATACTATAACTTCTATGGATATTGTATGGTTCAAGGGTACAAAGATAATCGGAACTTCTCCTGATGATGATACGGATATTCCAATACTAGATGATCCTCAAGATGGGCATGGTTCTGCAGTTACAGGGGCAGTTTTGAATGCTAATCCAGAAGCAGTAATATTTTTTGTAGAAGGATTTAGTGATGCCGCTGTACTTGCTGCGGCAAACCAACCACTTGTTGATATAATTACAACCAGCTTCGGCCCGATTGGATCAATACCAGTTCCTGGTATCGAAGATGTTACCAAAATAGCAGTTGTTGAAAAGGGTAAAATTCACACAGGTGCTGCTGATAACTCACCTTCTCCTGCAGTACAAGATTCTACTGCCGGACCTCCATGGAGTATCGGTATTTCTGGTTACGCCGAGGAGGGTGATGATCAGAAAGAAACTATGAGTGGATCTTATCCAGATATAGCAGCAGATTGGACTCAGATATTGCCTAATCATGATGATATCGACGGCTATCATGAGACTTCAGGTACTTCATTCGCCACACCAAGGACTGCTGGATTGCTCTCAAAAGTTATAGTTAGTTTAAGAGATGAATTTGGAGATTTCTCGTCAGGAGCAAATCCAGAAAATAGAAGTAAATTTTTAATTAACGGTACAGAAATTAAATTATCAAATGATGATTTAAGGAACGCACTCAATGCTTCTGCATGGTATCCTTCATTTTCAACATGGGATCCATTATCAGGGACTACGCCAATTTCTCCAGTGGCCCCATGTACTCAAGTTGGATGGGGCGTCGTCAATGAAAGTAATGTACTCCCTATCATTGAACATCTAAATGGTACGAGTGAAATACCTAACAGGCCTTCAGACGTAGTTCTATGTATGGAAACCAATCAAGCCATCCGTGAATCATATTGGTCGTAATTTCCGTAGGATTCAATACCTGTTCCTTGTTTGCACTAGATATGCGCAAGGTCGCCATAAGGTGGAATATCAATTCACTGCATGGTTCTGACGAAATTTCTCAAATTCTAGATTTGGTCGAGAGTATTGAAATACTCGGCCATCTTTCAATATCAAATAGTGGAATAACTCAATTAGCCGAGATAAAATTATGTGAAAATACCAAAATCGAAGATATTTCTAACTTATCATATTTCCAAATCATCAATAAATATGAAGAAGATGATGATGGTATTTTAGTTAGCTTATTGTGCACACACCCATTGGCAATTTTAGGAGTCGAGATGTCCAACATTCATTTACAGACTCCTTACAAGCTATGTTCACAATCAGGTATGGAATTAAGAATTTCAGGTATTTCAGAATCAGTAAGAAATTTTGTAGCGCTAATTAGAAAAATATTACCTCCTGATAAAATAAGTGTCCAATCAGTTAAGGGAAATTTTGACAATGGATGGACAGATGAATTAACAGAGAGACAAAAAGAAACCTTATCTTATGCTGCTTATAGAGGGTATTACAATTTAGATTCAAAAACCACATTGAAGAAATTAGCTGATGAACTTGGAATGGCTAGGAGTACGCTTGGCGAACATATACAAAGAGCAGAATTAGTAATTTTACGTAAAGCAACTGAAGATTTAAACTTACAAAAAGATAATTTAAATCCGAATACTCAAAGAACTATGGCGGATGGGATTTAACACGCATGACTCGATTCCGGCTTCCGATGATCCCTGCTTCCGATGAAGTAACTTGGACTTCAACAATCAATGATGTTGATTTTTCTACTACCATCGAAAGTAACTCTATTTTACTAGATATTCTAAGAAACAAAGGTGGTAGCCTTGGTACCAAGAGGGGCTGTGATTTAGGTACTTGTGGTTGTTGTACAGTTCTAATAGACGGTATTCCAAAACTATCATGTTTGACACTAGCAAAAGAAGTTGAAGGTTGTGAAATTACCACAGTTGAAGGATTATCTATAGGACATCATCTTCATCCTATACAGGAAACCTTCGCTGAATATGGGGGGAGCCAATGTGGTTTTTGTACGCCTGGTTTTCTGGTAGTAATATCTGCATTACTTAATGAAAATCCAATGCCAAATGAACATCAAATAAAAACTGCTATTGAAGGAAATTTATGCAGATGTACTGGCTATCAACAAATAGTCGACTCAGTTAAGGCCGCATCTGAAATAATGATTAATAATATGAAAATCAAAGACTCAACTTCTCCAATGAGCGACCCTCATCCGGGTTTTAAATAACTAAAAAGGTATTATTATGTCCAGTGATGATGAAATGGTAGGTTACAGGCAGCAACCTGGTAAGTTACCCTTCTCTAGGCCAGGCTCAGGAGGTAAAAATCAATTTAGTAAATTAAGAGATATTGAACTAATACCAGAAAGTCAAGGAGGTAAAAAACTCCAGCCTAGAGGAGGCCACAGACATGATAAACTAATTAGTGGGTCATCCATTGGTAAATCTACTGCTTTAATAGATAGCAAATGGAAAGTAACTGGCAAGGCTAACTACGGAGATGATATAAGATTAAATAATGAATTAATTGGAAAAATTGTACGTTCACCACATCATTATGCTCGCGTGCTTTCCATTAATGTTACAAAAGCAATGGAATTAGAAGGAGTTATCGCAATAGCAACCGGGTCTGATGCAAAAAATTCTTTTGGAGTATTGCCAGTAACTAAAGATGAACATGCAATGGCAATAGAAAAAGTTCGCCACAAAGGAGATTTAGTAGCTTGCGTAGCAGCAGTTGATGAAAGTATTGCTTTAGAGGCAGTAAGGTTAATTGAAGTAGAATACGAGGTGTTGGAAAGTATTCATGATATGCGTAAAGGATTAAACGATTCTAAAAATCCAATTCACGACAGGGGCGAATACCATATCGGAGAATCAAATGTTCAAAAACGAGTTTTCCAAGAGTTTGGTAATATCAGTCAAATGATTCCTAATTCTGTGGCTAATCACAAATCAAATTGGATATTTGCTGGTGTTAATCATGGCTTCACCGAACCTCACGCAGTAGTTGCTAATTGGGATCCTTCAGGTAGACTTACTCTCTATACTCCTCAACAGGTACCACATTATGTTCATCGTGCTCTAGCAGATGTATTACAAATCCCTATGCACCAAATCAATGTATATCGAACATTCGTAGGAGGGGGTTTTGGAGGTAAATCTGATCCATTTCCTCATGAAATGTGTGCCGCTATTTTGGCTAGAAAATCCGGTAGACCTGTTAGGATAACATTTGACAGAGAAGAAGTATTTTGGGTCAATAGAGGAAGACATCCCTCTAGAATTGAGATGGATATTCATGCAGATTCTGTTGGGCGTTTGTGTGGAGTTCAAACTGATGCTCTAATTGATGGAGGTGCATTTGCATCATTTGGTCATGTGACTACATACTACAATGGAGTTTTACACACTGCTCCATATGAATTAGGGGCTTTCCATTATACAGGTGCTAGAGTTTGGACCAATAAACCAGCAAGCGGTGCCATGAGAGGTCATGGAGCAGTTAATTCTAGATGTGCTGTTGAGGTAGGATTGGATGATATCGCCGAGCAACTTTCCGTAGATCCAATTACACTCCGTCTCGCAAATCTTTTACCACCCTATTCTGCAACTATAACGGGTTTTAGGATAACTAGTATTGGTATGAGAGAATGTTTAGAACGTGTAAAAATAGCATCAGATTGGGATAAAAAATTTCGTAAATTACCTCTAGGACATGGCATTGGAATCGGTTGTGGTTTTTTCATATCTGGTAGCGGCCTCCCAATACATTGGGATCCAAATAAATTTCCTCATGCCACTGTACATTTGAAAATTGATATGGATGGAGGAGTAACTATTCATACTGGAGCTGCAGACATAGGTCAAGGTTCTGATACGGTAGTTGCACAGTCTGTTGCAGAAGTTCTAGGACTGCCATTGGACATGATACGTGTAAGAAGTAGAGAAACAGATACATCTCCCGTAGATTTAGGCTCTTATTCTTCAAGAGTTACATTCATGAACGCCAATGCAGCAATTTCCGCCGCAATGGAAATAAGAAAAGACCTTATTGTAGCTGCTTCTAAAATAACAAATACTGAAATAGAAAAATTAATCGTCGGAGATAGAAGAATCTTTGACAAAAAAGATCCTGCAATAGGAGTATCATATCTCGAGGCGTTACATAAAGCACAAGAAGATAGAGGAGCCCTTACATCTTCCGGATCATATCGGACACCTCCTATGGGAAGAGCCCACAAAGGGGCTGCTGCAGGACTCGCTCCTGCCTACTCATTCTCTGCTTATGTGGCTGAAGTGAAAGTAGATATGGAAACAGGACAAACCAAAGTACTCGAAGTTTGGGCTGCCCACGATTGTGGTAAGGCTCTAAATCCACTTTCCGTCAAGGGACAAATAATCGGCTCTTGTCATATGGGATTAGGGCAAGTATTGAGTGAAGAGATGAAATATAGTCGCGCAGGTCAACTTCTCAATCCTGATCTTCTAGATTATAAAATTCCCAGTATCCATGAGATGCCAAAAGTTAACCCTATAATAGTAGAATCTAATGATTTAGAAGGACCTTTTGGAGCTAAAGAAGCAGGCGAAGGGCCTCTATTACCAATACTTCCAGCAGTTTGTAATGCCGTTTATGATGCCTCTGGAATAAGGATAAATGAATTGCCAATAACTGGCGATAGGTTGTACAAAGAAATAGAGAAGAAATGTAAAAAATTAAAAATGAATGATCCACTTAATTTACCCAATCCTTCTCTTAAGTATTCTGATTTACAATCTACACTTTTGAATAGGGCTTCTGAACATTCTAAAAGAGATATGGATAGAATTCTATCAGAAGAAAAAACTCCATATCACAATGGTGCCTTGTTTGGGATGAATCCAGAATTACCAGGGGATGAACAAGATTCTAGATGGGAAATACGTGTGGTACCTGACGAAGAATATCTCATTAATCCTCGGTTAGCAGGAAGTGCATGGAAACATGTAGAAAGAAGAAAGAGGAGTGATTTATCTTGAAAATGCCTCCATTCAAACTTCATACACCATCTTCTTTAGACGAAGCCTTCGAAATCGTAAAAGGTCTAAAGGCTGAAAACTTAGATTATGACTGGATTGCAGGAGGTACAGACTTACTTCCCAATTATAAATGGCATATAAACACAAAACCACATGTTATTTCATTGTCTAAAATCAAAATTTTAAATAAAATTTCAAAAAATCATATCGGTGCAATGGCAAGACTGTATGACTTATCGCAGTCATCAGAAATTCATCCTTTAATCGCTAAGTCTGCGAGTTTAGTTGCTAGTGTAATGATTAGACGTTCTGCTACATTAGGAGGGAATATATGTCTAGACACTCGCTGCTTTTGGTTTAATCAATCAGAAGAATGGAGAGAGTCAATTGACTATTGTCATAAATGTGATTGTGGAACTGGTGCTGATTGTAGAGTTATACCAAATCAAAATACTCTTTGTGTGGCGACTTATCAAGCGGATTTAGCACCTGTATTGATGTGCCTAGGCTCTACTATTCATATGGCATCTCCAGAAGGCGAAAGATCAGTCCCAATGTATGATTTTTTCAAATTAGATGGTATTACAAAAAATATATTACTTGAGGATGAATTAGTAACTCATATTACCCTACCGAATGATATATCCGATTGGGAAGGAGATTACCAAAAACTCACTCAACGCGATTCATGGGACTTTCCAGAGGCAGGAGTGGCAGTATCTTGGAAAAAGGGAGTAACAGGACCTTCTGAAATCCGCGTTGCAACTACTGGAATAGAGCCAATACCACGTTTCCATGCCGAAGAATCTCAGAGAATATTGGACACTTGGTCTGGGGAAAATAGCGTCGAGGAGCTAGCTGAATCAATAAGAAAATCGGTCAAGCCTGTTCTAAATACTTGGTTCCAACCCTCTTATAGGAGAAAAATGGTCAAAGTTTTATCTAGACGTGCAAGCAAGGGTTTACTGGAGATGTGATATGTCAACAGTAATCAAAACTTCTACTTGGATAATATTAATTTTATTTCTCGTGAATACACTACCTTCTGTTCAATCTCAAGGAGATCTTTATCCATGGGATATAGAAATAGATTTTGAAAATGATGATTCAAGCAATCCATTTGATATTTCTGAGGATGGAAAAGCAACGATCACTTTTTTCATATCTAATGACGGACCTCTTTCTATCGATCTAGAATTTGAATATGAAGGACCTTTCCAAGGAACTTACTCTGGCCCTTTAGATGCCACAGTTAACGCTAATTCTAACGAATCATTTAATCTTGAGGTATCGAAGATCGATGTTATTGATTTTGCTGCTAAGACACAAGAAGATTTTCTAATAACAGCTAAGGTAGTTTCATTACAGGGAACTCCACAGTTAAATCCCTCTTCAAAAGATGCAGAAGGAAAGTTAATTATCCCTATAGTCTATATTCTTGGTTTGGAAATATCCGATCCAGTTGGGTCAATGAATGCAGGTACTGCTACTCCTTTGAGAGTATCAGTAACTAATGAAGGTAATATCGAAGATAGAGTTGGTGAAGTAGATATTTCCGATAATTGTCCACTCTTAACTCCTAATAATGGACTAGATTCACTTTTGACTAAAAATCTTAATCCGGGCCAATCTGTTCAAGCAGATTTAGAATTAACTGCCTCTGAAAGTCATCCAAAGAGGACTTGTAAAGTAGAAGTTTCAATAGCTTCTAACGGTGCTATGAATACAGGCTCTTCTTCTTCTCTTTTCAGTAAAGAAGTCCAGATTACGGTAGATCCTACTTTGTCGAATGTTGATAATTCTATCAGCCCTGTAGATGATACTACGACTACTACTGAAGTTGTTGGTTCCAGTCTACCTTCAATAGGAGTAATTTCCATAATTTCTTGTGTTCTATCTGCACTTATTTTTACTAGAAGGAATCATACTCAATAAATCTAAAAAAAGATAAAAAAGATTGTACTACAAAGATGTAAAAAATAAACTAAACTACATAAATTGAATTTTGTTGAAAAACTTTGGGCAATAACATATATTTGTAATTCTATTGTCGCACAGTATTGTAGGTGCTACCTGCTTATTTTAATTAGAGTTGGTTAAGATGGCTAGAGAAAAAACTGATGAAGAAAGATTCTCCACCATCGTTGTAAGCTCTCTTACAGTTACCGTAGTTTTACTGTTGATTTTACCAATGTTATTTGTCGCAGGAAAGGAGACAGCATATTCTGCCTATGAAACTGGGGACAGCGAAATTTATCAATTGGCTCAATTAACGGATATGCGCAATAGTCTTGACGATGAAGAACATTATTTTATCGCAAACACTATGTCAACACCAATGCTTGTAAATGATTGGAAAGATCCTCATAGAACTATGTTGTTGATTATTGGGCCAGAAAAACCAATCGATGAAACAGAAGCAGAGGAGATATACAAGTTTGTTACAGAAAAAGGTGGAAAAGTAATAGTCGCATCCGATAATTCCAATGCAAATTTACTTTCTAAGAAATTTGGAGTAACTTATTTTGACTACAAATATGACGAAAATAAAGAAAAATTCATCGGGGGGCTCCTTGATGAAAATCAACATTGGGTTGAATTCGATGAATCCGGGCAAGTAAAGAGAGATGCTAATGGTGGCGAAATTGTAACATGGAGGAATGTATGGACTGTAGCGTCTGTTGGCCAAGATGTCGAAAGTATGTCCACGGCCGCTTTGAGACAAGGTTGTTCCGCATTTAGTCTTAGTACCAATAATCCAATTGACTGCCGTATTCCTGTAATGCTCAGGGCCCCTACTGGGCTTAAATTTGAGCCATCTACCAAAGATACTACAGACCCCAATCATAGAGAAATCATGACTCTCGGTGCTGCCTCTACATCCGCATTCATCGATACACAAGGAAATGGAGATCCTGGAGATCCACTCAATCCTGCTCCTGGAGATTTAAAATTAATGATGAGATTTGATTATCATAATATTTCAGTACTTGACCAAGTAAGTAGTGGAGGCAGTGGAAATACTCTTTCAGGAGGAGTAGGAGAACTTTCTGTTTCCGGTAGTATAACTTTCGTTGCAGATGAAGAAGCATTCTCTAACCGTCTGTGGACATTGGATGAAGCAAAGAAAACAGGATTGAGAGAATCATGTATTGTTGAAAACTGTTGGAATCAGGAAATCAATAGTAACAGTGATTGGTTAGGAAATAATAATTATTTTGATGCATTAATATATGATATGATGGAATTTGATAATTCTGAATTATCCGCCAAAATTACGAATGGAGATTTTGCAGGAGACAAATCAAATTTTCAGATAGTATTTGATGAAAGTCGTCATATTACAGGCGTTATTTCTGCTCCTTTCGTAGAGACAATGGGGACAATTGTTTTGTTAACCTCTAATACCTTTTTGAAGTGGTTAGTAGTTCTCAATGTCGGTTTATTGTTGTTAGTAGCAATGATGGTAGTGCCACAAAAAGAAAATTGGAGGCATGTTTTCGATTTAACTAGATTCTCTGAAAGGCCTGGTAAATTAGATCCCAAAACATACAGGACCCGTGTCCAACAGGCCCTATTTACAAAAATAAGAGTCCATCACGATTTATCCCGTGATCAAATGGCAACAAAACCTCCGGCGGAAGTCCAGTCAATGAT
>CEOP01021845.1_pt1 | contig 25432 bp, 20 predicted proteins | sample 361301 | NCBI WGS metagenome assembly CEOP01 (sample SAMEA2619548, study PRJEB7988) | marine metagenome | biome: marine biome (ENVO:00000447); feature: deep chlorophyll maximum layer (ENVO:xxxxxxxx); material: "saline water (ENVO:00002010), including plankton (ENVO:xxxxxxxx)" | depth 55 m
TCTTTAAATGCTCCAAGATTATCAATTGCTTTTTTCCGAATATCAATGGGGTAGTCTTCGCTGCTCGCAATTTCAATTACGGCAAGTTTTACTTCTGGCTCATTGAACTCACCCAAAGCAGATAGCATCGTGTTTAGTAGTGTATAGTACTGACTTTTTCCAGTATTATAAGTATTTAATAGAGCTAGTATAAGGTTCTCTTGCTTAACTCCTGCCATTGTATTAATAGCAAACTCACGAACTTCAAGGTTTGTGTTTGGATCTCCCAAAAGTTCAGCAAATGCAGTTGCAACATCCTCAGGGCTCTTTTTCCCTAATATTTGGACTGCTTTATTTCGAATTCCCAACCTTATATTAGGGTCCTTAGCTATTGTGGTTAATACAGGTATAACTTGATCGCTTCCTAATCCTCCAAGTATTTGGGTGAGCATTCCTTCTGTTCTGCTCATATTGGCTTTGGCAATTTCATAGAGATCTAAAAGAACTAGAATTTGATCTTTAGTTCTTACTTTATTCAGGTTTTCTGCTATGGTTAAATGTAGGTTATTTGTTCTTTCTTCAAGTATGTGCATACTCTCAACCATGGCAAAGCTTGCTTTAGGGTTTTCTCTGAAAAGAGCAAGCATTTCTATGGATGCTTTCAAAAATGAAAAATCAACAGCGCTGGTTGTTTCTACCATTTTGGCAATTGCATTTAGAGCCATAGGATGCTGAGTGTTGGCTAACATTCTTCCGGCTTCAATTCTTGCTTTGATATGCTGATCCTCATCGTTATAAAGCTGAATCATTTCTTCTAAGGCTTGTATATCTCCATCTTGATAGGCGCTTCTTAGTTTTTGAATATTATTAAGAAAATTAGGGTCATCGGGATCCATAATTGATTTTTTACCAAAAAAACTTTTGAATGTAGCACACCCTTGAAGGAGGATTATACAGCAAAATAAGATTGTTAATTTTTTATACATTATTTTCCCATTGATGCAGTGTTAATTCTTTTCCGTCAAACACTGCATAAGATGGCTGGTCTTGCCAATCACCCAGGACAGCGAGTTTTCCTTTTCCTACATCAATAATTTCATTCAGATGATAGTGCCCACAGACCATGTAGTCAAATCCTTTTTCAAAGTGACTAGAAGCAAATTTTTTTAGTTCATTTCTTATTTTTTCTCTCAATTTTTCAGGTATTTCATGGTTATGCTCAGTCCTTGAAACTTTTTTTGCTATTTTATATCCAATTGTTGGATGAAGCCAACGAAAGCACCAAATAAAAAATGGCGCACGAATAATTTTTTTTAATATTCTATATCCATAATCCCAGCTTAAGATTCCATCACCATGAGTTATATAGAAATTTTTACTTTTTATTGAAAAGGTAGTATCGTCAAAATAAGTCTGATTCATTATTTTTTGTTTCATAAAGTCCATAATCCAAAAATCATGATTACCGGCTATAAACCTTAGATCTACACCCGCCTTTTTTAATTGAAATGCTTTGTTGTAGAAATCAAAATAAGCTTTTGGGATCATATCTGGGTACTCAAAATAAAAATCGAATAGATCGCCAACAAAAAAAAGAGTACCTCTAGTAGTTCTTACGTAATTTAGAAATCGATACAAAGATTTTCTCTTTTGTTGTTCTTCTGTCGTCTCATTTAGCATAAGATGAACATCTGAAATGAAATAGATTGGTAATTCCATAGCTTGAAAAATAACTTTTTCAGTTAAGCAGTAGCAAGTAAAGTAAATAGAACAATTAAATATAATTTTTAGGTTTTATTGACATTATTCTATCTTTTATATTAAAGTTGGAAACTTAGCATACGAGTAATTCGTTAATAATAGAATGAAAATACAAAAATATATATTATTTACATTTGTTTTTATTTATCCACTTTTTGGACAATCTTTTGGTAAGAACAAGGTTCAATATCGGGATTTTGATTGGTCATATATACAGACACCAAATTTTGATATATATTACTATGGAGAAGATCAAAATCTTGCTGAGTTTACATCTAAAGTATCAGAAGATGCATATAAACAAATTTCATCGCACCTTGCTTGGGATTTAAGGAATCGGGTATCTATTTTAGTTTATAACTCACACAATGAATTCCAACAGACAAATGTAATTGGTCAATATATGTCCGAAGGGATAGGTGGTGTCACTGAATTATTTAAAAATAGAATCGTTTTTCCTTTTGATGGTGATTTCGAACAATTTAGGCATGTGATCCATCATGAATTAGTACACGCGATGCTAAACGATATGGTATATGGTGGGACTGCACAGAACATGGTTGCAAGTAGAACGCGAGTAAGAATCCCCTTGTGGTCTAATGAAGGTTTAGCAGAATTTTTAAGCTCAAATTGGGATACAAAGGCTGATATGGTTTTGCGTGATATAGCTGTTCATGAAAGGATGCCGACTATTAATGAGCTCAATTATTTTATGGCTTATAAAGGTGGGCAGTCTGTGTGGCGTTTTATTGCAGGTAAATATGGTCGGGAAAAAGTTGGTGAAATATTTCGGGCGATGAAAAAAACACAGAGTGCAGAAAAAGGTTATCAGCTTGCTTTGGGTATGAAATGGAAAGAATTATCTGATCAGTGGCATAAATATTTAAAAAAAGAATATTGGCCTGATATTTCAAATAGAGATGCACTTGAAGATATGTCAGATAAATTAACAGACCATAAAAAAGATAGAAACTTTTATAATATATCACCATCTCTTTCTCCAGATGGTAGTACAGTAGCACTTTTATCTGATCGTTCTGGATATTTTGATGTATATCTTCTTGATGCAATCTCTGGTAAGAAAAAAACCAGTCTTGTAGAAGGGAGCCGTTCAGTTGATTTTGAAGAGCTCAAGTGGCTTCAGCCGGGAATTTCATGGTCTCCAGATGGGAATAAAATTGTTCTTGCAACAAAAGCAGGGGCCTCTGACGCACTGCAAATAGTTGATATAAAAACAAAAAAATCTAAAAAAATCCGAATAAATCTTGATGGAATATTTTCTGCATCTTGGAGTCCAACAGGTAAAGATATTGCTTTTACTGGTAATAATAAAGGCTCTAGTGATATTTATATATATAGCTTAGATAAGGAAGAATATAAGCAGCTCACTAGCGACATTTTTTCTGATTCATACCCTAGTTGGAATAGTGCAGGAGATGAGATTGCTTTTGTGTCAGATCGTGGAGATTATGTTGATGGCATATATAGTGGTAGAATAGAAGACCATGACTATAGGCAGACAGATATATATACAATTAATATCAATAGTGGGGCTATTACTAGGGTAACGGAAACTCCAAATAATGAAAGTCACCCGATTTGGGCGAATACTCAGAAAACATTATTTTACACATCAGACCATAATGGAGTCTTTAATTTATATAGGTCTTCTCTAGATGAAAAGAATGATAAAGAAGACAGTAAATTCAAATCTTACGCAATTACAAATGTATTGACAGGCCTACAACAGCCAACATTGTCAAAGGATGATAAGTCACTAATATTTGCAGGTTATTCTGGTATTGGATGGGACCTTTATAGTATAAATAACCCACTAGATATGTCTGTTAAAGAAGTAACGCCAACACAATATATAAACACAAAAGATCAGGAAGACCTATCTGTTGCAGATATCCGTGATACTGATAAGATTGATAGAATAGATATAAATAATAAGGGGACTTATTCTAAATGGGTTTTTGCTCAAGGTTATGAAAATTATAATTATTCTTTATCAGATAATAATCCGAAAAAAGAAATAGTTGTTAGCGATACTCTGGTAGAAGGGGTTCATGTTCCGAAACCATATAAAACACGGTTCACGTTAGATCTGGTAAGTGGAAACTTACAGATTAGTAATGTTTTTGGTGCGACAGGCATGACTTATTTCGCTTTTAGTGATATACTTGGTAATCATCAAATACAATTTGGAACTGAGATGGTATTGACACTTGAAGACAGTGATTATTTTTTATCATACGGTTATTTAAAAAATAAAACAGATTATTATTTTGTTGGTTTTCAGACTGCTGATTTTTTTCAAGCGGGTTATTATTCGCTTGGTCGACTTCGCCATTATGGAATCCAGACATATATCTCAAATCCATTTAGTCGTTTTCAAAGAATAGATTTTGGCCTTACTTGGCATAATATTAGTTATGATATTCTTGATAGGGTGATAAATACATTTGGGCAAGAAGAATTAATTAAAAGGCCGGGTTCTTCATCAAAATTTTCTACTATCTTACCAACAGCAAGCTGGGTGATTGATAATTCAGTTTTTGGTGTTACAGGACCTGTTGATGGCTACAGACAGAATGTTTCCATTACTGCAAGCCCGGGATGGAAAGATGATTTTAAGTTTCAAACTATGAAAATAGATGCAAGGAAATATTGGCGTATTGGACGTGATTATACAATTGCTTTAAGAGGTTTTTTTGGAAGTAGTCAGGGTAAAAATGCTCAAAAGTTTTACCTAGGCGGAACCCCATATCTTCTAACTGATTTTCAGAGTGGCTCAACTAATGGCGTTAGTGATCCCTCTTCCTATAGAAGCGTAATAGCGGACACATCAAATTCAAATATCATTACAGATGTATATTTTACTGAATATGCTTACCCTATGAGAGGTGCTCGATTTGCTGAGAGAATAGGGACCTATGCTGCACTATTTAATTTTGAGGTTAGATTTCCTTTTATTAATTATTTGGCACTTGGATTCCCATTGAAATTGGTTTTAGGAAACATTAGAGGGCATGCATTTATGGATATTGGCGCAGCATGGGATAATAATAATGAGTTTTCAAATAATTCTTGGCCTGATAAATATGGTTCAAATAATTTAGGAAATTTTTCGCCTTGGGTTGTTACAACCGGACTAGGCGCAAAAATTAATTTAGGATATTTTCTATTACGAATTGAAACAGCTTGGGATAGAAATCCAGGAGGGTATTCTAAGCCTCAATGGTATTTATCTCTAGGCCCTGACTGGTAATAAATATCTGCCTTGATTCCATCCGCCATACAAGGCAATTTCATCATCCTTTATGGCTAATAAAAAAAACAAAATAAATTTTTTATGTTCTGCATGTGGAGATGATTTTCCTAAATGGAATGGGCAATGTCCTAGTTGTAATGAATGGGGAACACTTTCAGAGTTTAAGGTAATTGGGAAAAAGAGAAGCTCTAAGACAGAATTTCGTGATTATATACCACTAAATGATATATTAGAATCTGCGCCTGGAGATAGGTTTACTACTGGCATTGTTGAAGCTGACAGAGTCTTAGGCGGTGGTTTATTACCTGGGTCATTATTATTGCTTGGGGGTAGCCCAGGAGTTGGTAAATCGACCCTCGCTTTACATATTTCTTCGGGTATTAAAAATCCAGTATTATATATTTCTGCTGAAGAAAGTGAAGAGCAGGTTGCTATAAGAGCACAAAGAATAAAAATTGAATCCAGCAATTTACATTTATCAAGTGAAAATGATTTAAATGGAATCCTTTTACATATTGATAGAATTTCGCCTTCTTTAGTTATTATTGATTCGATACAAACCATTCTTAATTCTGACCTTGATTCACTACCTGGTTCTCCTAGCCAAATAAGAGATTGTGGACAAAAATTATTAGAAATTAGTAAGCAGAGGAATGTTATAATTATTATTGTTGGTCATGTTACAAAAGAAGGTACTATCGCTGGCCCTAAAATGCTTGAGCATATGGTTGACACTGTTCTTTATCTTGAGGGCGATGATCGTTATGAGCATCGAATTTTACGATCTGCAAAAAATCGTTTTGGTGCTACAAATGAGGTTGGGATTTTTCATATGAATGAAGATGGATTGAATGAGGTTTCTAATCCATCAGAAATGTTTTTATCGGAAAGAAGTAAAAATATTCCTGGTACATGTATATATCCATCTTTAGAAGGGACTCGTCCTATATTAATTGAAGTGCAAGCACTTGTATCAACAGCAAATTTTGGGACGCCCCAGAGGAACGTAAATGGATTTGATTTGAGAAGACTGTCGATGCTTTTGGCTGTTTTAGAGAAACGAATGGACTTAGTTATGGGAGTCAAAGATGTTTTTATAAATCTAGTTGGAGGCTTAAAGGTTGATGACCCTGCAGCAGACCTTCCCATTTTATGTGCAATAGCATCTAGTTTTATGGATAAATCAATTAATGAAAATATTGTTTTTATTGGAGAAATTGGGCTAGCAGGTGAAATTAGATCAATTAGTCGTTTAGGAGATAGGTTATCAGAAGTAGAAGCACTTGGTTTTAATGGAGCAGTCGTCCCAGAAGCAAGTATGAATGATAAGATGAAAAAATCTAATTTGAAAATATATCCAGTCACTTCTGTTAAACAAACATTTGATATATTATTTTGAAATACACAATTAATAATATAGATAAAAACACTTCTGCAAGATCAGGTACTCTTGAAACAGAGCATGGTAAAATACATACACCTATTTTTATGCCAGTTGGTACTTTAGGAGCTGTTAAAACATTTTCACCCCATGAACTTGTTGGACTTGGTTCTGAAATTATTCTTGGAAATACTTATCATCTATATCTTAGGCCTGGTACTGAGGTAATTAAAAAAGCTGGAGGACTACATGGTTTTTCAAATTGGTCAAAACCAATATTAACTGATAGTGGTGGTTTTCAGGTTTTTTCATTAGCGAAGCTTAATAGAATTAATGATGAAGGTGTAGAATTCCAATCTCATTTGGATGGTAGTTATCACAATATTACACCAGAAATTTCTATGGAAATTCAACGTTCTTTAGGTTCAGATATTATTATGGCATTTGATCAATGTCCTCCAGCTGATGCTGATAATAAAATAATTATTCAAGCAGTAGAAAGAACAAATAAATGGTTTAAAAGGTGTAAAGCGTATTTAAAAGACCATCCTAGTTTATATGAGTTTAACCAAGCTCTTTTTCCTATTATTCAGGGAGGTGTTGATCACCATCTTAGAAAAATAAGTGCTGAAGGGTTAATAGAACATGCAGATAATGGTATTGCAATAGGTGGTCTAGCAGTTGGAGAAGAAAAAAATGCAATGTTTGATACTATCGGATATTGTGATTCAATTTTACCAAAGGATCAGCCTAGATATCTTATGGGAGTTGGTAAACCTTCTGATATTGTAAAAGCAGTTCGCTTAGGTGTAGATATGTTTGATTGCGTGATGCCAACAAGAAACGGTCGAAATGGACAAATATTTACATCTTCTGGTATAATTAATATAAATAATGGGAAATATAAAAATGATCATTCACCAATAGATGCAAGCAGTGACCATGCTTTTGGTCGTATGTTTACAAAGTCCTATGTTCGACATCTTTTTAATGTTAAAGAGATACTTGGTTTACGAATTGCATCTACTTTAAATCTATCATACTATATTTCATTGATGAAAAAAATGCAACATAAAATAAATTCTGGTGAATTTGATAAATGGTCTATCAGTTGGCTTAAATCAATGAATGATAATAAAGGTATGTAATGGCTAAAGTAAAAATTCGTGTTATAGATGCTTATGTTTTTAGGAAAACAGATGTTGGTATTAGGTATTTAATATTAAAAAGAGCTAAGACAAAGATATATGAACATCTTTGGCAAGGTGTTGCGGGTAAAATTGAAAAAGGTGAACAAGCATGGGAGGCTGCAATAAGAGAACTAAAAGAAGAAACTAATTTATATCCGAAGATGCTATTTGTGGCTGATCATGTAAGTAAATTTTATGAAAAACATGGTGATAGAATAAACTTTGTTCCAGTTTTTGGTGTTGAGGTTGACTCAGAAGTGATATCTTTATCAAATGAACATTCAGATTATAAGTGGTTAGATTATGACAGTGCTTGTTCTTATTTGGTCTGGAGCGGTCAGAAAAAAGGAATTGCAACAGTGAATGAAATGATTATCTCTGATGATGATAGGATGAAGTGGTCAAAGATAGATTTAATATAATTTTTTTTTTAAAAAGCATTAGAAATATTTCGAGAAGGTTAAAATATATTTTTGGTGTAATAGCTCTATCTTGGTTTGTATTTCTTTTTTTACGTATTGCTTTTTTTTTATTTTTTTACGAGAATGCGAGTACTTTAAATATTATTCAAAGTTTTTGGATTGGCTTAAGGTTTGATCTTCGATTAGCCGTACTTATATCCATTCCAAATTTAATTTTTTGTATGCTCCCGATAATTAAATATTGGAAATTATCATATACAATTTTTGTGAATAGGTGGGTTTATGGTTTTTTATCGTCTTCAACTATCTTATTCTACGTATTCGATTTTGCTAATTATGGTTATACGCAACAGAGAATTGATATAACTGTTTTTAGCTTATTAGAAAATTTTACAATTTCATTAGGAATGATTTGGGAATCTTACCCAGTTATTTGGCTTATTTTATTTGTTTTTATTATTTGTTTTTTCTGCATACTTATTCATAATAAGATAGTTTTTATTACTTTAATGACACCAAAAACTTTTTATTATAAACGTCAAAAATTTATACAGTTGATTGCTTTCTTTTTATTTTATTTATTTGGGTTTTGGGGAACTTTTTCTCAATATATGTTATTATGGAGTGATGCTTTTTTTAGTCGTAATTCTTTTGTCTCTGCTTTGGCATTAAACCCAGTTCTATATTTTTATGATACCACTACATTCCAAGATGTTGATTTTGACTTAGAGAAAGTTCGTGAAAGTTATTCGTTAGCTTCGAGATATCTTAATGTAGATTATTCTGATATAAATAATCTTAACTTTATAAGAAATATTAAACCTGATAGTAGTTATACTAATAGTCCAAATGTTGTAATTATTTTTATGGAATCAGTAGGTTTAAATAGAATGGGTTTGATGGGGAACCCATTAAACCCAACTCCTGTTTTAGATAGTTTATCATCAAATGGTATATTTTTTCCCAAGTTTTATATACCTTGGGTTAGCACATCAAGATCTGTATTTACTATGATGACAGGCATACCAGATGTTGCAAGGAGAACATCTTCTAGAAATCCAATAATTCGAGACCAATATAGTATTATTTCTGAATTTAAGGGTTATAATAAGAATTATATGATTGGAGGAAGCGCTAGTTGGGCCAATATTCGCAGTCTAATTACATATAATATTAAAGAAATGAAAATAATTGAGATGGAGGATTTTAAACGCCCGAGAGTAGATGTTTGGGGAATCTCAGATCTAGATCTTTTTAGAGAAGCAAATAAATTATTAGAGAATAATGAAAAGTCTAAAAAACCCAGTTTTACAATAATACAAACAGCTGGTAATCATAGGCCTTATACAATTCCAAGTGATAATGAAGGTTTTGAAAAAAAGGATATTGAAGATAGTATTTTAAAATCTGCAGGGTTTAAATCTGTTGAACAGTTTAATGCTATGAGATTATTAGATCATTCAATTGGGAATTTTTTTAAAATTGCTAGCGAATCTTCTTATTTTGATAGTACAATTTTTGTTTTATTTGGTGATCATGGAACAGCGGACCCTAAAGCAGATCATATGAGAGTTGATGATTATGAATTAAAATTGAGATCTTATAACGTGCCATTAATTATTTATGCACCAAAAATATTTAAATCATCAAGAGAAGTTTCTAAAGTCTTAGGTTTAGCTGATCTTATGCCAACAATAGCAGGAATCTGTAGGATACCATATTTAAATAAAACTATTGGCAGAGATATTTTTAAGATTAATAATAATTTAGCTTTTATAATAAATAAAAAAATGAGCCCCACTAGCTATGGTGTTATTAATAATGAATTTTACCTTAGAGTATTTAGAGATGGGACAGGTATGGAGTTACATAATATTTTAGATATGGACCCTAGTGAAGATGTGAAGCATATATATGTACAAGAGGCAGATTCATTAAAAAAAGTAGCAGATGCTTTATATGAAACTTCTAAGTATATGTTATATCACAATAATAATTAATTATAAATTATCCCTGGATAAAAAAGGAATATAGTATGCTTAAAATAGGTTCTAAGGCTCCTGAGTTTCATTTAAGTGATCAAGATGGAGAGACAATTAACATTACTGATTTTAAAGGACAAAAAGTTTTATTATGGTTTTACCCTAAAGCCAGTACACCTGGCTGAACTATCCAAGGCCAAGGGCTCCGGGATGAGTTCAAAAAATTTGAGAAGTCTAATACAGTTATAATTGGAATGAGTGCTGATTCAGTAAAAGCTCAAAATAATTTTTCTACTAAACAGGAATTTCAATATCAATTACTTTCAGATCCTGATAAAGAAATAATGAGGTCTTATAAAGCGATTGGGATGAAAAAAATGTATGGGAGAGAGTATGAAGGGATATTAAGAATCGCTTATTTAATTGATGAAGATGGTAAAATCGAAAAAGCTTATGAAAAAGTAAGCCCTAAAACACATGCTGAAGAGGTATTAAAAGATCTAAATCAATAGTCATTTCTTATTTTTGGATTGCCAAATAATCATTTTCAAAAAGCATATTATTTTTATTTAGGTATCCATTCATTACAGAATGACCCTTCACTAATAATTTTTTAGGTTTAATTTTAAAATCAGTGAGGTGTATAGGATTATTGTTAATGCATATAGCAGCGCTATTTTCAACACACACTGCAATGTGGTGATTTTTAAAATCATTCAAATTTTCCCAGTCTGTTCTTAATTGATATCCTGATTCTTTATCTATTTCATTAAATGTTATTGTTATTTTTGGGTTCTTTTTTGTGTAAATGCACCCTGCATATATAGGGAGAATGGCATTTATAACAACCCAAAAACTAGAAGTAGGGAGTAAATCACAGAAAAATCTTTCACCAGCATTTAAATTTATTGATTTTTGTATGCTATTTGCATTTACAAGTAATCCATAGTGAGATAAAAAAATGATATTATTTTTCGAAATTATATTCACCGCGGTTTCATTTAATAAAGCTTTATATTTTGGGGTAAAGTCCGATGGGAAGGAGTAAATCGTTTCAAGAAGGTTATTTTCTAGGTTTATTTTTTTTATAGGTAACTTATTATTAACTTTATTATTACTATCATCAATTAGAGTCGCCCTTGCACCTAGATGCCAAATACCATAGAGTAATAAAAAAGTATGAGGTGATCCGATATCTTCTATTAATACATTTTCTTTTGGTTGGATACCTTTATCATTTAGCCAGTTTGCAGTTTTTTGAACCAGTTTGTAGAAATCTATGTTAGTAATTTTATAATCTTCATAAATTATCTGATCCCCAAATTTTAAAGTTTTTCCTTCTATTAATGCCTGAGTACTAGGGTAGGGTATCATATATTCAATAGGTTCAATATTGCCAATAGTTTGGGCTTTATAAAGGAGTGCTTCTGGCTTCATGTATTTTACTAATTAGTTATATGAATAATTAAATGGCAGTTATTTCACGATTGATTGGTAGACCATCGTTTGAAATCTATTAGATATTTCAAGGTCATTAAAATCAATAAGCTGAATCATTAAGATAAAAATCATATCTTCTTTTGGATCAATTCCAAAAAACGTACCAGCCATCCCCCCCCATCCATGAGTACCTTTAGAACTAAGTATTTTTTTTTCAGCAATATTTTTAACTACTGAGAAGCCAAGGCCAAATCCTGTCCCGTTATTTGGTAAAGTTATAGAACCATATTTATTTTCAATGAATTTCAAATGATCTTCTATCATAAGTTCGATTGTTTTTGGACTTAATATTCTTGCTCCATTTAATTCACCTTTATTTAGAATCATTTTACAAAATTGAATATAGTCATTTGTAGTTGATATCAGTCCGCCCCCGCCAGATAAAAAAGTAACATTTTTTGAAAATTCACTACTATCTGCATGATCAACCACCATTAGGCTATTATCTGGATCAAATGATATACCGAAGACTTTAGCTAACTTTCTTAATCTTTTTGGAATATTATTTATATAGTTTGATGTAAATCTATTTATTTTATTGTTAGGTAATTGGAAGTGAGTATCAGTCATATTGAGTGGTTTAAAAATCTTATCGGTAAGAAACTCATCTAAGTTTTTACCAGATAAGACTTCAATAAGATAACCACAAACATCTGTAGATACTCCATATCTCCAGCCAGACCCTGGTTCATGGTATAGTGGGACATTGCTTAGTTCGCTTATAAACTCTTTATTGTTTTTACGGTTTAAGATTTTTGCTTTATTATATTTTCTATCAACGTATGTATTTGGACCCCATCCATATCCAAATCCAGATGTATGTCTTAATAAGTCTATAATGAGTATTGGTTTTTTAGCTTTACTAACATAATGGATTTTATTAATAGGCCACATGTTCCATTTTCTAGATGTAAGTAATCTATTTGGGAATAAAGGTCTATGTACTTTAAGATTTTTGAATTCAGGGATGTATTTATGAACTGGATCAGTTAATAAAAATTTTCCTTCCTCATAAAGCATCATTAGCGCAACAGATACTATTGGTTTGGTCATCGAATAAATTCTGAAAATACTATCGTCATGTAGTGGCTTTTTATTATCTATATCTGCATACCCATAAGTGTCATAATGACCTATGCTTCCATTTCTAATTATTGCTGTTTGGGCTCCCGCAATTTTTTTTTGATCAACGAGGCCATGCATTATTTTATTAAGTCTTTGTAATCTAATTTCTGATAGACCTGCTTTATCAGGGTTTACTGAAATCTGAGCTGGCAATATTGAAAACAATAAAGCAATGATTATTAATATTTTATTCAAAATTATTTTAGGCGTTATGTAAAGTGAAATCTGAAGAGTTATTTCTTTGGTTTTATTTTGCGATCAATTCTAAAATTATCAGTTGGTCTAGTATACCAGTTCCCCGCGAGTCGGCCGATAGGATTTAGTTTTTGAAGGTTTATTTTCCCATCAATCATAATACCTTGATCTATATGGAATAAAATGATAGTCCCAATGACAACAAATCCACTTCCAGCTTTATCATCACCTATTTCTACTATTTGGTTTAGCTCGCATTCGTAGCTTATTTTTGCTTCTTGAAGACGAGGAGGGGTGATTTTTTCACAAGGCATCGGGTGAAGTCCAGAGATAATGAATTCATCAATTTCATTATCATAGTCAGTTGAGCATTCTACCATTTTTTCTGCAAATGACTCTGAAACTATGTTAATTGTGAATTGTTTAGTTTCTCTAATATTAACTAGAGTATCTTTCTCCGACCCATCCCAACCACGTCTAGCAGGTGCAAACATTATAGTTGGTGGTTTTGAGCAGACACCATTAAAATAAGAAAAAGGTGCAATATTATTTTTACCATCTTTACTAGTAGTAGCAACAAAAGCAATTGGCCTAGGAACTATTGAGCCAATCATTAGTTTATGTGTCTCTTTGAATGAAATTGTATCTGGATCAAAAATCATTGGTTACTTATTCCAAGAAAAAACATAATCTTTATCTTGAATAATTTCAGCGTCTGGTGTCATTTTTAATGGATTAAAAGTATCAATCATTACTGCAAACTCTGAAGTTTCTTTGACATTAATTGATTCTTCTATTTTCCCCGGTTGAGGTCCATGTGTTAAGCCCATTGGATGATAGGTAATAGACTCTGGTTCAATGCCTTTTCTACTCATAAAGTTACCTTCAACATAAAAAATAAGTTCTTCGGAATCGACATTGCTATGTGCGTAAGGCGCTGGGATGGCTTTTTCATGGTAGTCAAATAATCTTGGTACAAAAGAGCAAACCACAAAGCCTTTCGATTGAAATGTCTGATGCACAGGCGGTGGTTGATGAATTTTACCTGTAATTGGCATAAAGTCTTTAATATTTAATTTCCACGGATAGTAAAACCCATCCCAACCAATAATATCAAATGGGTGATGGTTATATAAATAGGATTGTATTGTATTGTTATACTTTACATTTATTTTAATTGAATTATCATTTATTGGTTTATTAAGTATCGGTGTAATGATATCTCTTTCTGAGAATGGTGAGTGTTCAAGAAGTTGACCGAATTTATTGCGGTAACGATCTGGTGTTTCGACTGGTCCATGTGATTCTATTAGTAATACCTTCATTGGCTTTGTTATTGAAATTTTCCAAATAATTCCTCTTGGAATTACAATATAGTCACCTTGTGAAAGGTTTAAATAGCCGAAATTAGTATCCAGAATTCCTTCCCCAGAGTGGATAAATAATATTTCATCCGAGTATGCATTTTTAAAAAGATCTTTCATCGATGCATCAATGTGACATTTAGAGACTGCCAGATCTTGATTAAAAAATAAAGGAATTCTTGAAGAAATTGCATCGCCTTTACAATCTATTTTAGAAGTTTTTAGGTGGTAATGTTTATTAGCTTTTGAAAAGAATTTAATCTCATTTTTAATTTGCTCATCTAGTTCTTTTATTGCTGTTGGAGGATTAATATGATAAACATTAGAATACATATGACTAAAGCCTTCTCTACTTATAAGTTCCTCCCAAAATAAATTGCCATCAGCATCTTTGAATTGGATGTGTCTTTTATCTGGTATCTCACCTCTTTTTTGATAAAACGGCATGCCTAATTATATAATTGTATTTTCCAAAACACCTAGTTTCTCTACTTCTAGTCTAACTATATCACCTTTTTTAAGCCATCCCCCTGTGTTTTCAGGTCTTAGCTCAAGTATACAGCCAGTGCCAACAGTACCAGAGCCTATATATTCTCCTGGCAGTAATTTTGTATTCATACTAGCACGTTCAATCATTTTACCAAATGAATGATAGAGGTCATTTGCATTACCATCAGATATTTTTTTATCATTTACATGGCATGTCATGCACAAATGTAATTTTCCATCATTTTTCCATGAACTTTTTAATTCATCTGGCGTTACCATATATGGTCCAAAGCTAGATGCAAAATCTTTACCTTTAGCTGGCCCTAGGCTCATAGGCATTTCTTCGCGTTGTAAGTTTCTAGAAGACCAATCGTTTAAAATAGTATATCCAGCAATGACATTGCTGGCTTCATTCTCTTTAATGTCATGTCCGCCATTACCAATGATAACAGCAAATTCCAGTTCAAAATCTAACTCAGTCGTGTTTTGTGGATAAGGTATTTCAGCTTTATGGCCATAGCAACAATTTGGATTTGAAAAATAGAAAATAGCTAATTTGTACCAGTCTGGATTCATTTCAAGTCCGCGAAGTTTTCGAGCTGCGCGAACATGTTGTTCAAACGCATAAAAATCACGAAATGCTGGAGGATCAGGCACTGGGGGTAATATAATTAGACCTTCTTCATTTTTAGAGAATGGACTTTGGTCAATATTTTGGACAGTTTCATTTAATTCTTGCAATAATGAGAAGTTTTTATCCCAATCAATTAAGGATTCTTTTAACGTTCTGGGGATTAATAAAAACTGATCAATTTTTTTATTACTGCTGATCCATTTAGCAGCAGATCGGACATCAATAATTTTATTTCCAACTTTAAAGCCGAACTTCATCGTTGAATTATTTTTTTCTTTGTAAGTCAATAATTTCATTTATTTATTTTTCTTTGTTTTTATGCTATAGATTTCCACGTTCACTTTGTTCTCTCTCTATTGATTCAAATAATGCTTTGAAATTACCCTTTCCAAAACTATTTGAACCTTTTCTTTGTATAATTTCATAAAAAAGTGTTGGTCGATCTTGAATTGGCTTAGTGAAAATTTGTAGCATATATCCATTTTCATCAGAGTCAATGAGTATGCCTAATTCAGCTAGGGTATTTAAATCTTCTTCAATATAACCTATTCTATCTGTGATGTTATTATAATAAGATGCGGGTGTAGGTAGAAATTCTATGCCGTTTGATTTTAATTTTTTCACAGTACTAATAATATCTTTTGTTGACATTGCAACATGCTGAACACCAGAGCCTTTATAATAATCTATAAATTCTTGAATTTGAGATTTTTTTAATCCTTCAGCTGGTTCGTTAATTGGCATTTTTATTATTTCATTTTCATTTGCCATTACTATTGATCTCAGTGAACTATATTTCGTCGATACATCTTTATCATCTACAGACCAAAACCGATGCCATCCAAATATTTTTTCATAGAAGTCACAAACAGGCTGCATGATTCCATCTGGCTGGTTACCAACTACATGATCAATATGAATAATCCCCACTGAATTATTTTTATTTTCTTTTTTTATGTCTGCATACCCAGGTAGAAATACGCCTTTATAATTAGATCTTTCAACAAATGTATGCGTAGTATCTCCATAGGTTTTAATGGTTGCAATCACTGCTTCGCCTTTATCATCATTAATTAACTTTGGTTTACTAATGCTTTCTGCCCCTCGATCTGTTGTCTCTTTCCAAGCATTTTCGGCATTATCAACAGAAAATGAAACATCTTTTATTCCGTCTCCATGTTTATCTATATGTAACCCCATTTCCGTACCCGGGACTAATGGCGAGCTTAAAATAAAATTCACTTTATTTTGTTTCATAACATAACTGACTTTATCACGACTGCCTGTTTCGAGACCTTTATATCCAATTGGTTGAAACCCTAATACATTTTTGTAATAATGGGCAGCTTGCTTTGCATTTCCTACATATAGCTCACAATGATCAAAAGCAGATATTTTATAATTATTCATGACGTTTTTAAGGATTTTTTTAATGCATTAATAAAAATATCATTTTCTTTATCTGTGCTGATAGATATTCGGATGCTATTGTGCCATCCAAAAGCTGAAAGTTGCCTAACTATTACACCTTTTTCGAGTAGTTTATTTGATATATGATTAGCCTCAACATTATCTTTCCATATTGTTGTAATAAAATTTGTATTACTGGGTATATAATTTATACCAAGAGAGTCAAATGCCGATGTTAAAATCTCCATTCCTAATTTATTTGTTTTAATGGTCTTATCTAAGAATTCGAGATCATCTAATGCGGCAATACCAGCACGTTGAGCTGGGAGTGATGGTTCAAATGGCGGTTTTACTTTATTTAGATTTTCAATTAGAGTCTCATGCGCAAATCCATAACCTAATCGCAATCCTCCTAATCCATATGCTTTAGAGAATGTTCTTAATGTGATAACATTATCATATCGATAATGCATTGAATCTGGATAATCTGATTGAAATTTTGCAAACTCATAGTATGCTTCATCAAGGATAATAAGAACTCTGCTGGGAACGTATGAGTAAAAATTGTCAAAATCTGCTTTTTTTATATAGGTTCCCATGGGATTATCAGGATTTGCAATATAGATTATTTTTGTATAGTCTGTTATTTTTTCAGCCATTTTTTCTAAATCATAATGGTAATTTTTCATTGGTACCCAATGAACATGTCTTCCTGATGCATCTGCTAAAACTCTAAACCCGATGAAGGAGCCCTCAGAGCTTATTATTTCATCATCATTAAGTAAAAATGTTCTCATGATAGTAGACATTATGCCTTCAGACCCTGACCCAATAACGACATTTTTTGTTTGCACATTAAATTTTTTTGCTAATTTTTTTCGCAGATCATTACCGGATGCATCAGGATATCTATTCAGTTCAGAGTATGTTTTTTTTATAGCTTCAATTGCAAAGGGGCTTGCTCCAAGTGGGTTTTCATTAGATGCTAGTTTTATATATTTTTTATCCCCGCCTTCAGCTTTTGCTAACTGAATTGATTTACCAGGTTTATACTTTTTAAGTTTTTTTATATATGATGGTACAAGTGGCATAGTAGAACTCTTTTAAGCCTAATTTCGCATTTAATGTTTTAGACCGTTAAATTTAGGCTAACAGATATTAATGAAGTTATTTAATAGCAAAAAATTTATTCTTTTTTTAATTATATGTGCTTGTTTGCGTGTTTTTTTTTCATGTGCGGCAATCCAATCTCCTTCAGGTGGAGCTAAAGATAATACTCCTCCATTTTTATTATATTCAAAACCTGAAAGTGGTACAACAGGTTTTACGGGTGGACAAGTCGAGCTATTTTTTTCCGAGTATTTACAAGAAAAGTCTATTTTTAATTCTATTAATATTTTACCAAAAATGAAAAATCCCCCGGAAATAAAATATAAAGGAGATAAGGTTTATATAAAATTTCCAGATAGCTTATTAAATAACCAAACTTATATAATATCTATTAACAGAGAATTACAAGATGAGCATGGAGTTCCTATCGCTCAGGGGATGCAACTTGCTTTTTCAACTGGGGAGAAAATAGATAGATCAGAAATTAGTGGTAAAATAATTTATGAAGGGGACGCCTCTGTACTTTTGTGGAAAATAAGAGATTCTACAGATCATATTAATTTTTTTGAACGTTTTTCGGATTATAACATTGATGCTGCTGATAACGGGGAATTTGTATTTAAATATCTTTCAAAAGGTATTTATAAAATTGCAGGAGTGGATATATCTATGTCGACTAGTATCCTTGATCCTGGTTATTCAGTCTATGGACTTCCATGGGTCAATCAGATAGAAATTGACACTCTTAATTCGCATGAGAGTGATATTAACATTATGATTTCTAAAAAAACCCGATTATCGAGATTATTAAGTGCTGAGTGGGTGTCAAATAGATGGGGAAGATTGACTTTTGATAACCCAATAAATGAATACAAAAGTATTTTACCAATCGATATCATTTCAGATAGTGTTGGAGTTAGAGTAGCAACATTTATTGATAATATAAAGGATAATATTTTAAATTTTGTTATAGCAGATTCATTGCGAAAAAATATAAAAACTACAGTCAAAATTTCTCCCGTTTATCAAAATAGCTATATGGTAATAGATTCAGCAAATATTTACGCTCGTACCCCTAGAGCGGAAGACACCACTTTTCTTCATATAACAAATCTTAATAAAAAAACCACTTTAGAAATTGAGAAAAATCAAATTATTCCATTAGATATTTATTTTTCTAAGATTATAGATAAATCATCGGGACTTGATAGTTCAATTACATTAACAATTGATTCAACTTTATTAGATATAAATATAAATATGGTTAGTCCAATTCATTTTCAGGTTATTCCGATTAATAATTGGGAACCATTATCTAATTATTCATTAAATATCATAAGAGATAAAATCATATTAGAAAATGGGAGAAGTATTAAGGATTCAATACAAACAATAGTAATATCTACTACAAAATTTAAAAAATTTGGTAGTTTAACTGGCAGCATAGCGAAGTCTGATTTTAATCCAATTATTGCTAGATTAATTTCTTATGAAAATGGGAATTTATTTTATGATGTATTAGTAAATTCAGAATCATCATTTAAAATTAATAATTTACCTGAGGGGGAATATAATTTGTTGTTTTTTTATGATAAAGATGCTAACGCAAAATATTCTTTAGGGCATTTAATGCCTTATTCTACCTCTGAATGGTTTGAGGTTTTTACTGATACAATTTCAATTAGGAATAATTGGGACATGGAAGTTTCTAAAATAGAGTTTCAGTAATAAAGTATGCATTGTGTAATACTAGCTGGAGGAAGCGGTACTAGGTTTTGGCCTTATAGTAGAAAAGACAGACCGAAACAGCTTCTTAACATTATTGGAGACCAGTCAATGCTCCAAATCACAGTAGACAGGCTACATAAATTAAAGTCTACAACTGAAATTTATATTATAACTAGAAGAGAGCTTTATGATGTTATTGTTAAAGATGTAAAAAATATAAAGCTTGAAAATATTATTATAGAACCTAGTGCAAAAAATACAGCCCCCGCTATAGGTTTAGTTGCTCAAAAAATATTTATAAAAAATAAAAATGCTATCATGGGCGTGTTCCCAGCTGATCACTTGGTAGTTGGGCATAATAATTTTGAAAAATCATTAGACAATGCTTATAGTATCGTCAAAAAGAAAAACAATCTAGTTACAATAGGAATAAAGCCGACTTACCCAAGCACTGCTTATGGTTATATCCAATATGAATCTGGTAATAGAGTAAAAAAAGGATATCATGTAAAAACATTTGCTGAAAAACCACATGAAAAATTGGCAAAACGATTCATAAAAAGTGGAGACTTTTTATGGAATGCTGGGATGTTTGTTTGGCAAGTAGATACATTTCTATTATCTATAAAAAAACATATGCCTGAATTATCTGATGCCCTTACAAAAATAGGACTGTGTTTAGAATCATCTAAATCATTTGATGGTGTTTGGGAAAATATTGTTCCTCAGTCAATTGATTATGGTCTAATGGAGAAAGCGGAGAATATTTATGTAGTGCCTGCAGAGTTTGATTGGAATGATATTGGTTCATGGGACGCTTTATATGATATATTTTCTAAAAAAGAAGGTGAAAATCTAGTAAGAGGATTAGGTAAGGTTTTAGAAGGTGAGGGCAATCTGATTCAGTCAAATGATAGATTTACAGCTGTAATTGGATTAGACAATATTGTTGTAGTTAACACAGAAGATGCTACACTTATAGTTTCTAAAGATAAAGTAGAAAAAGTAAAAGACTTAGTAAGTTGGATTGAAAAAAAGAATTATAAAAAATTATTATAAATGAAAAATAATAAATTATTAGAAGAATTTAATTTATTAGCAGAAAAGCTTGATATAAAAATAATGAAAGGGAAGGGAGATTTCTCAGGCGGGAGCTGTACTATTAATAATAAAAAGGTGATTGTTATTAATAATGGTAAGCCAATTGAACAGCGATTAAATGTTTTAGCAAGTTGCTTTAAAGATTATAATTTAGATAGTTTATTCATTGTGCCGGCATTAAGAGAATATATTAATGGTATTAATAGTTTAGATCTTTAATTATCTTGATTTAGAGCTAAAGTAGGGTTTACTATATATATAGTTATTTTCTAATTATTATATATATAAGAAGGAAAAAACCATGAAGCAGTATGATACTTCTGACCTAAGAAATATTGCAATTGTTGGCCATGGCGCATCTGGTAAAACTTCTTTAGCTGAAGCTATGTTAGCACTTGGGAAAGAAATCAGCCGGATAGGAAACATCGAGTCTGGGACCACGGTTTCTGACTATCATCCCGGAGAAAAAGAAAGACAAATATCTATTCACTCAACGCCTTTGCATATGGAGTGGGGTCAAAAAAAAATCAACATTATTGACGCACCAGGTTATTTAGATTTCATCGGAGAGTCTATCAGTTCACTTGCTGTAGTTGATATGGCTGCATTAATTATACACGCTGTAAATGGAATTGAAGTTGGCACAGAATCAATGTGGGACTCTGCTACCGACTTGGGCATACCAAAAGTTTTGGTTGTAAATGGATTAGATAGAGAGCATACAAAATTTGAAAAAATTTTAGAGCAGGCTAAGGAGCGAATTGGTAAAAATGTATTTCCAATGCAACTACCTGTAAATGCTGGGCCCGGCTTTAATCAAATTGTTGACGTTCTTAGAAGAGAACTTATAACGTATAAAACTGATGGGAGTGGTAAATACTCTGAGGATGAATTGCCAGCAAATTTAATTTCAAGAATCGACGAGTTGCATTCTGAACTTATAGAATATGTTGCAGAATCTGATGATTCTCTTTTAGAAAAATTTTTTGAACATGGGAATCTTTCTGAGGAAGAAATGCGTGGAGGTATTCACGATGCTATACAAAATCAGGTGTTTATTCCTTTATTTTGTGTGTCAGCAATACAAAATATCGGTGTGCCCCGGCTATGTGATTTTATTGCAAAATATGGAGCGTCTCCAGATGATAGAAAAACTGTGCGAGCTATAAATTTTAATGATGAGGAAATAGCGATATCTCTTGATGGTAAAGATACTGTTATACAAATTTTTAAGACAATGTCAGAATCACATGTTGGAGAGTTATCATTATTCAGAGTTTATTCTGGGGTCGTTAATTCAGGAGAGGACTTTTTTAATTCGAATAGGAATAGCACTGAAAGGATGGGGCAGCTTTTTATTTTGAATGGTAAAAATAGGACTCAGGTTGATTCTATATCAGCAGGCGACATAGGAGCCGTTGTTAAATTAAAAGATACCCATACAGGGAATACATTATGCTCTGGCGATAGAGTAAAGATGCCTAAACTTAAACTGCCTAATTCAAATATTCATTCAGCTATAAGTTCTTCAGCAAAAGGGGATGAAGAGAAACTTGCAATTGGTCTTTCTACATTGCATGAAGAAGATCCAACTTTCGTTTATAGAGTTGATAGTGAGATCAAGCAGACTATTATATCTGGCCAAGGTGAGTTGCATTTACAGGTAAGCGCTGAAAGGTTAAAGCGAAGATTTAATCTTAGCATTGATCTTGCGAAACCAAATATTGCTTATCGTGAAACTATTAATAGTAAATCTGAAGCAAAGTACCGACATAAAAAACAGTCCGGTGGCGCAGGTCAATTTGCTGAAGTTTGGATGCGCATAGAGCCTAAAAAAAGAGGCGAGGGGATTGAGTTTACTAATTCCTTAGTGGGTCAGAATGTTGATAGGGTTTTTATACCTTCAGTTGAAAAAGGGGTGAACACTGCTTGTAATAATGGTATAATTGCAGGTTGTAGAGTTGTTGATCTAAAAATTGATTTTTATGATGGGAAGATGCACCCAGTAGATTCAAAAGATATTGCTTTTCAGACTGCAGGGAAAAATGCTTTTATAGATGCGTTTAAAAATGCTAGCCCATGTTTATTGGAGCCAATCATTAATATTGAGGTTAAGGTCCCTGAAGAATATATGGGAGATATAATGGGAGATATATCTGGTAAGAGAGGTAAAATATTAGGGATGGATTCTGATGGCGGTTTTCAGTTGATTAGTTCTCAAGTTCCGCAGGCAGAATTATATAATTATGCAACAACAATTAGGTCAATTACAGGTGGTAGAGGTATTCACGTCGAATCATTTAGTCATTATGAAAAAATGCCTAAAGATGCACAACAAAAAGTTGTAGCTGCAAGGCAAAAACAAGAGGATGAGTAGGTATAATATTGGATAATCTATGGGCTCCATGGCGAATGGAGTATATTCGCGCTCCTAAAGAAGATGTTGGTAAAACATTTTCCTCAAAATTAGAAAAAGGATCTGATAAAGATAATTTAATTCTTTTTCGAGGTCAATATTCTTTTGTTTGTATGAATCTTTATCCTTACAATAATGGACATATAATGGTTATTCCTTATGATATTGTTGATAAACCTGAAGATTTAGATGTAGAGGTAATGAATGAGATTATGCAACTAGCAACTGCTTCTATGCAGATACTTAGAAATGTAATGAAAGCTGGAGGATTTAACTTTGGTGCAAATATAGGTGCTTCCGCTGGAGCAGGAATATCTGAGCATCTTCATTTCCATATAGTTCCACGTTGGCCTGGAGATACAAATTTTATGCCAGTACTTGGTAACACAAAAGTAAATGTCCAGGCTTTACATGATACATATGATGAACTAAGATTAAACTTTAAAAATATTAAATTAACAAAATGACATTTTCTCAAACTTGGCTACCTTTCATTTATTTATATGGCGTCGGCGGTATAGCATTTTTATTGGGGACTTTACTTATTTATAAAACAAAAGCGTTAAGAATAAATTATGAAAGTCATAAAAAATGGTTTTGGGTTTTATTTTATGGTTATTTTTTTTACGCATCGGTTCATGCTTTATTTATATATCTAGCTATAGGCAGTAGTTATTAATGGAAAATATTTTAGGCACTAATCTTGATAGGGTTGTAATTCTTGCATACTTTGCAATAGTAATGGGGTTTGGTGCTTATTTTGGGAAATATAGCAAAACCACATCAGATTATTTTTTTGGAGGTCGGCGGTTTGCGTGGTGGTTAATTACCATTTCTATTGTTGCTACAGGTATAGGTTCACATAGCTTTGTTAAGTATTCAACTAAAGCTTACCAGTATGGTTTCTCATCTACTATGACCTATATGAATGATTGGTTTTTTATGCCATTATTTTTATTTGGGTGGCTTCCAATAATTTATTATCTGCGCTTAGGTTCAATTCCTGAATATTTTGAAAAACGTTTCAGTCGGGAAGCTAGATATATTGCCACTTTCATGATATTAATGTACATGATTGGATACATAGCAATCCAATTTCTTACGTTAGCAACTGCTCTATATAAAATATATGGTATTCCATTAATGTTGACAGTTGTATTAATAGCAATTGCGACAACAGTTTATATGCACTTTGGTGGACAAACTTCTGTGATTTTTACAGATTTGATTCAGGGCTTTATATTGATATTTGCTGGACTGCTTATTTTCTCATTAGGCCTTAATTATTTAGCTGAGCATACATCCTATAGTTCAGGCTTAAAGGCATTATGGGATAATTTATCTCCACAGGAAAAGCTTCCCTTAGCAAACTTTAATGACCCGCCGGATTTTAATTTCGTAGGTATTTTTTGGCAAGATGGGGTAGCTGGATCTATTGGCTTTTTATTTTTAAATCAGGGTTTGATTATGCGTTTTATGGCAGCTCGGAGCGTTAATGAAGGAAGGAAAGCAGCGGCATTTAATGTTCTTTTTATTTTGCCAGTTTCTGCAATAGTTGTATCAAATGCTGGGTGGATAGGTAAAGCAATATCCAACTCTATCCCCGGAGCATTACCTCTAGATTTAGCGCCGAATGATGTTTTTGTATCTGTAGCTAATTTAATTGCAGCTCCCGGGATATTTGGTTTTGTTATTGCAGCTCTTTGTGCTGCTCTAATGTCAACATCTGATACTTTAGTTAATGCTTCATCATCAGTAATTATCAATGATGTATATAGACCTTTAACAAATAACAAAAGCTCCGATAAAGAACAATTAAGACTTGCAAGATTGGCCTCTGTTTTGGTGAAGGTTATTGCCGTTTGTTTAGTTCCTTTCTTTAATTCATTTGAATCAATATATGAAGCGCACGGATGGTTTCATTCAACATTCACTCCGCCTCTTGTTGTGGGGGTTTTCTTAGGTATTTTTTGGAAAAGATTTACCTCTTCGGCGGTAATAGCTACTTTTATCGTTGGCGCTTTTTTAATGATACTCGGGCAAATGTATCCATCTTTAATCAGTCCTTTTTCACATGGGATTGAGTTAAGACCAGGCCGTGGATATTCTTATATAGGTGCACTATACAATCTTTTTGTTTGTGCTGGCGTTGGAGTTTTAGTTACATTTTTTACAAAGCCAAATCCAGAAAGTAAGCTTGTTGGCCTTACTGTTTTTGATGTACATAAATTAAAAAATATATTTAAAGGATCTAAGCCAAACGAGGATAAAGGTCAAGCAGTTAATGTTAGTTGGGATTTAAAAGAATTTGATGAAGATATTATAAGTTTTTCTAAACAAGAAATGAAACTAATGAAAGCAAAAGAAG
>CEOP01131075.1_pt1 | contig 25194 bp, 26 predicted proteins | sample 361301 | NCBI WGS metagenome assembly CEOP01 (sample SAMEA2619548, study PRJEB7988) | marine metagenome | biome: marine biome (ENVO:00000447); feature: deep chlorophyll maximum layer (ENVO:xxxxxxxx); material: "saline water (ENVO:00002010), including plankton (ENVO:xxxxxxxx)" | depth 55 m
GAGAAAGTTAAGCCTGCAAAAATGATAGGGATGGTTGCAATAATTAAATACAAGGTTAATTTTCTATGCTGAGAAAAATTCTCTTCAGTTGTAAAAACTGATTTTGCCATCAGGATAATTTCTGATTTGAAAAAATAGATTACAGCCATTAGAGTTCCAGCATGCACTGCTATATCAAATGATAACCCAAGGTCGCCTGATCCAAATACTAAGGATGGTAGAAGTAAATGAGCTGAACTAGAAATAGGCAAAAATTCTGTTAGCCCTTGAACCAAACCAAGAATAAGGCTCAAAAAGATATCATTCATCTATCTTTCTAAAATTAGTTTCTTGTAAGTATGAAGGATTAGCAAAATTTGGATCAAAATTGTTATGATCTGAATCAGCACTTAGAAATTTTTCTTTAGCTATCTTAGCAATAGAATCAGCTTCTAGATTATCATCATCCGGATCATCTACAACCATTAATGGCTTATTTAATCCTACTGATATTCCTTTCATGTAACTTGCTATAGCTCGTGTAGCCGTATAAGAACTCTGTGAATTGGCATATGCAAATAAATCAATATCTTTTAAAGAAAATAATTTGTTATGCCCAACATTAGCTAAAAAAAGGTTCCAGTCTGGTCTTTCTTTTCTCTCATGGCTTTGTGAATATGAATTTATTTCACCATCCAGTATTACGCTAATAGAAGTACAATCGCCTGAACTTTTTATAGCTAGGATTTTCATGATTTATATTTGGTTAGAGATCTCTTCGAAAACTTTTTCAACAGATTTTGAACCATCGACTTTAAAAAAGTTTAAATTACTTTTGTCTGAAACAGTTTTATAAAAATCAGTTAAAGGCTTGGTTTGTTCGTGATAAACATTTAATCTTTTAAGGACGGTTTCCGGCTTGTCATCTTCTCTTTGAATTAGAGCCTCTCCAGTCTTATCATCAAAACCATCTTTTTCAGGTGGATTAAAATCAATATGATAATTCCTACCTGAATTGGGATGAACTCTTCTGCCAGACATTCTATTAACGATAGTTTTATCTGCCACATGAATTTCAATAACATGAGTAAAGTTAATTCCCATATCTGTTAGTTGTCTTGCCTGACCAATTGTTCTTGGCACCCCATCAAATAAAGAACCATTCTCACAGTCTGGCTTAGTAAGCCTTTCTTTAATTAAAGCTCCAATAATATCGTCTGATACCAATCCACCAGTATCTAGAATATTTGAAACTCTCATGCCAAGATCACTTTTTGATGCAACAGCCTCTCTTAGCATGTCTCCTGTGCTAATTTTAGGTATATTGCAAAGGCTACATATTAAATCAGCCTGAGTGCCCTTACCTGCACCAGGAGGTCCTAATAAAATTATATTTTTTATCATGTTTCTAATATAGCAAAAGCTATTGCATAATCCTTTTCGTCTGAAAGACTAACATGTGTTTTACTAATTCCCAAATTATCCATAAAAGACTTCAAATTGCCAATTGCTTCAAAGTAAGGCTTGCCATTTTCATCTCTTAATATTTCTATTTCAGATAATTTTGTATCTTTAGTAATGCCAGTTCCAATAGCTTTAGAGATGGCTTCCTTTCCTGCAAATTGTTTAGCAAGATAATTATATTTTTTTGTATTATCTAGATTATTAAAATAGTTAAATTCATTAATAGAAAGTATTTTCTTTGCAAATCCATCTATAGAATCAATTTTTTTTATGCGTTTGATGTCTACTATATCTGTACCAATGCCGTATATCATTGCTTGATACTCTTAAAAATTTTTCGACTTGTTAAGTCCTTCCCATCTAAACAGGCACAAATTGCTTTCGTCGTAATTTCTTTCAAGTACTTCTTTGGGACTTCATTAAGTTTTCTATTTTTGATATTGATAATATCTTTACCTAAGAAATATGATTTTTGTGATTTCCTAAATCCTCTTTCTGGCACAAATGAATAACCATCTTGAGATTCAATCTTCTGATTCTTATCAATTTCTCTGTCATAATCAAATCCGTACCCCAGCATATCCAATAAATCTAACTCAAAGTGCCTAAGAGTTAATTCAATATCTTTATTTAAATTAACTTCATCGAGGAATATCTCATAGAGTCCAAATAGATCCTCCTGTTTCGCATCTTTTGGAAGCAGCTTTATAAGTAATTCATTGATATACAACAAGCTGTAGCTAGTTTTAGTCATAGTATTTCCAGAACCTAAGAGGTTTCTGTCTATGCTTGTTAAGGTCTTTAATTCAGACCTACCGGAATAGGTTATATTTAATTTATAAAAAGGAACAAGATACCCAAAAAATTTTGATCTTGGTTTTTTAGCACCTTTTGCAATTAAGGACATTTTTCCGTTATTCCTTGTAAAGACGTCTACTATTAAACTCGTCTCACCATATGATCTTTGGTGGAGTAAAAAGCATTCATCTGAATTACTGTGACTCATAATTTCCACCAACACCAAGACTTTGGATAAACCCTGAATCTGTATTCCAATTTTTTTTAACCTTCACCCAAGTTTTTAAAAAAACTTTTTTATTAAGGTATTTCTCAATTTCTAGTCGTGACTGTTTGCCAATATTTTTAAGAATCTCTCCACCCGATCCAATAACAATTTGCTTTTGAGACTTCCTGTTTACATAGATTACTGCATGTATTTCAGTTATTTCTTTCTTATCTTTTACTAAGTCGATTTCAACAAAGGTATCATGAGGAAGCTCATCCCCTAGCTTTCTAATAATCTTTTCTCTTATTAATTCTGAGAACATAAACCTATCATCATTTTCATTAATCTTGAAATTCTCGTCATATATATGCTTATTTTCTGGCAAGTGCTTTTCAATAGTATTTATTAGGTACTCAATCCCGTCATTATTTTTTGCAGAGGTCATAAGAATTTCTTCAAAATTATATTCACCGGATAGATTCTGAATAAAGGGTAGTAATTTATTTTTATCATCAACCTGATCAACTTTATTAATCACACATATGGTTTTTGGATTGGTTTCTTTTAATTTTTCAATAATTAATTTGTCTTGTTTGTCTAGTGTAAGCCTTTGGATAATGAACAAAACTATATCAGAGTCTTCAATAATACCTTGTGCAGATTTATTTAAGAGTCTATTCATTGTTTTCTCTGATTTAATATGCAAACCAGGAGTATCAATGAAGATTATCTGTTTATTCTTTATGGTCTTAAAACCAAGAATATTATTTCTTGTTGTTTGAGATTTCCTTGAGGTGATTGATATTTTCTTTTTAAGAATAGTATTGATAATAGTAGACTTGCCAACATTCGGCTTACCTATAATTGAAACGTAACCACAGTATTGCTTATCCATTTTTTAATTTAAGATGGTTAAGTGCTTCTGCGGCTACTGAGATTTCAGCTTGTCTTTTAGAACTGCCTGATGCTATGAATTTTTTTTCATCAATTTCAATTTGGCAGTCAAAACCAGCAGACGATTCATTTGTAATATATTTTGGAAGGTCAAGTTTTTGTGATTGAAGTAATTCTTGTAATTCTGTTTTTGAATCTCTAAATTCTTGATCGCTACCAATTTGAGATAATTCGGTTTTAAAAAGGTCTAAGATAAATATGTCTACCTGATCCCAATTACTATCAAGAAAAACAGCTCCAATAATGGATTCTATTAATCCTTCTAAAATAGAATGTTTCCTATCTTCTGAAAGATTTGCTGTTCCTTTTGAAAGCTTTATGTGCTCAATAAGCTCTAATTCAGTTGCTTTTTTTGTTAATGTTTCTCCCTTGACTATATGAGAGCGCATCCTAGTTAGCAATCCTTCTTTTTCATTTGGAAAGTTTAAGAATAGGTATCTAGAAATAATGCTGTTTAGAATTGAGTCTCCAAGGAATTCTAGTCTTTCATTATTTATAGTGTTATTTGAACTTTTATGAGCTGTCGCTAGATCAAGCAGCTCTATATTTTTAAATTTGTACCCAATTTTTGATTCAAGAATCTTTAGTGACATTACTTAATCTTTCCAGCTTTTTTAAATGAAGGCACGCATGTCCAGCATTCCCATGACATCCATAAATAATCTGCTCTACCAAAGAAGTTTTCTCTTGGGACAAATCCGACATCTTTAGTACTATCATTTGAATTATCACGATTGTCTCCCATTACAAAGTAATGACCATCCGGAACAGACCACTCTTGTGGATACTGTTGATTTTCATCCCTAGTATTTCTTATTATGTATTCAGCTAAGTCATGTTTTTCAGAATACAAATCACCAACTGCATCAACTTCTTTTGTAATAATCTCTCCTGAGCTATATTTATAGCGTCTTTTTAAAACTATTTCTTCTGTCTTTACAAAAGTTCTCTCTAAGGGTGTTCCATTTATATACACTTGCTTGTTAATAATTTTTACCACATCTCCAGGCTTCCCAATCAAACGTTTTATATATGGAACAGGGTTGTGAGGAGGTATTATTACAACCGCATCACCGTATTGAGGATCAGCTTTTAGTAAATTTGGAATGCCCACTCTATTGATTTTAAGACCATAGGCATATTTATTTACTAATAAAAAATCACCTTTTTTAAGCTGTGGCTCCATAGACCCTGATGGAATTTGGTAAGGCTCATAAAGGAATGTTCTTAGAACAAAAATTACAAAAAGAGGGATTAAATATCCTCTTGAAGTTTTTATGATTTCATTATTTTTTAAATAGTAACCAGAAATCATTACAATAAAAGATATTATAGTCCCGAATAGCAATACTATTCCTAAATCTCCAGAATTATAAAAAATACTGAGCAAAATAGCTGCCCCAGATATAAAGCTAATTTGTGATAAGTATTTAATTACAAAAGGTTCGGCTTTCTCATCATTATTAATACTAAATTTGATCCACACGATCAAACATAGCGCCATTCCAAAAAATCCAATAATAAACAAGGGATCCGTAATCATATTATTCCTCTGAATTAAAGTAATTTAAAAATGCATCTTGTGGTATGGAGACCCTTCCAAGTTGTTTCATCTTTTTCTTACCTTTCTTTTGTTTTTCTAATAATTTCATTTTTCTTGTAACATCCCCACCATATAATTTTGCTGTTACATTTTTTCTATAAGCTTTTACAGTCTCTCTTGAAATAATTTTAGCACCAAGCGCCACTTGTATTGGAACATCAAACATTTGTCTTGGTATTAATTTTTGTAAATTTTTTGCTATTTCTCTAGCCTTGGAAGTTGAAAAAGATTTATGAACAATCATAGATAGTGCATCAATCTTATTATTATTTATTAGGACGTCTATTTTTGTTAAATCTGATTTTTGAAACCCAATTAATGAATATTCTATTGAGGCAAAACCCTTTGTTGACGACTTGATTTGATCAAAAAAATCTATAATTACAGATGACATCGGCATCTCAAAAATTATTGAAACTTGATTGCCAAAATATTTCATATCTTTTTGAATCCCTCTTTTTGAAGTGCATAAAGTAATGATGTTTCCTATGTACTCATTAGGAGAAATAATTGTTGCATTCACAACAGGCTCTCTTATCTCATCTATTTCGTTTGGTGTTGGCAATTGCGATGGATTGTCACATTTTAAAACAGTGCCGTCAGTCTTTAAAACTTCATATTCCACAGAAGGAGCTGTCGAAATTAAGTCTAGATTATATTCTCTCTCTAGTCTTTCTCTGACAACTTCCATATGAAGTGTTCCTAAAAACCCACATCTAAAACCAAACCCCAGAGCATCTGATATTTCAGGTTCGTAAATAAGAGAGGAATCATTTAATACAAGTTTTGATAACGCATCTCTAAATTTCTCATAATCATCTGAGTTTAGAGTAAATATCGATGCAAATACTTTGGGATTTACCTTTTTGAAACCTGGGAGAGCTTCAGTTGTTTGATCATTAGATTCAATTACAGTATCTCCGACCGGTGCACCTTTTATATCTTTAATCCCTGCAACTAAAAAACCGACTTCTCCAGCAGATAATTCTTTTTTAGATATTTTCTTTGGTGAGAAAATGCCGATATCATCAACAATATGGGTTTGCCCAGTTGAATGTATTTGGAATTTCTGCCCTATTTTGATAGTTCCGTTTTTTATCCTAATAAGAGATACAACTCCTAAATAAGAATCAAACCATGAATCAATAATCAATGCTTGAAGACTTGCATTTAAATCTCCCACAGGACTTGGAATGCTTGAAACTAATTCATCTAATAGCTTTTCTATGCCTTCTCCTGTTTTTGCACTTACAAGAGGAGCTCCTGAAGCATTGATGCCTACCATTTCTTCAATTTCTAATTTAACTCTGTCTGGTTCAGCTTGTGGTAAATCAATTTTATTGATTACTGGCAATACTTCTAAACCTTGTTCAACTGCGGTATAACAATTTGCTAAGGTTTGTGCTTCTACTCCTTGAGAGCCATCTACAACCAATAATGCTCCCTCACATGCAGATAATGACCTCGAAACTTCATATGAAAAATCAACATGCCCTGGGGTATCAATAAAATTTAAAAGATACTCAGTATTATCTTTCTTATAATTAAGTGAGACTGCTTGTGCCTTTATGGTTATTCCTCTTTCTCTTTCAATATCCATAGAATCAAGAATTTGATCAGCCATCTCTCTTGATGAAAGACCGCCACAATATTCTATTAATCTATCTGATAATGTTGATTTACCATGATCGATATGTGCTATAACTGAGAAATTCCTAATGTTCTTCATAATTTGCAGCTATTTTACAAGCAAATTAAGAAAATAAGTAAATAATAGTGGTTGCTAATTAAGGGTTATAGATCTTATAAATCTATTACCATTTCTAATTAAATGAATTGCAACCTTGTCTCCTGAAGAAAAATTTTCAACTGCGCTATTAAATGAATCTACATCTGAAATTTCATACTTTTTCTTTTTGAACTGAATCATTGTTATGACATCACCTCTGTTAACTTTGCCAGAAGCTGGTGAATTAGGATTTATCCTTGAAACTATTACCCCTTCTGGCATGTTTGCCATTGTAGGATTATCTCTATCTATGTCTGATACTTTTAAGCCAATGGGGTCGGAAGATGTTTGTGTCTTAGCTGGGACAAATGTTTCATTATTAATAGGTAATTCCCCCAATATAAATTTAAGAGTTATTTCTTCACCATCTCTTATGACTTTAGCAGACGCTTTGCTTTGAGGTTTGATTTGGCCCACAACATGAGGTAAATCTGAGCTAAATTTAATTTGTTTTCCATCAAATTCTATAATTACATCTCCTGGAGTTAGTCCTGCTAAGTCAGCAGACTCGCCTTCCTCAACATCATTTATTAATGCCCCATAAGGTTTTTTCATTCCTAGGGCATCAGCAAGATCACTATCAACTTCACTCATTCTAACTCCAAGATAGCCTCTAGAGACCTCGCCAGTGGATATTATTTGTTCTGCCACATCAACTGCAACATTAATAGGTATAGCAAAAGCTAAGCCTTGATAGCCACCGCTTCTTGAATAAATTTGAGAGTTAATTCCGACAACTTCCCCCTCTAAGTTAAATAATGGTCCGCCAGAATTTCCAGGATTAATAGCTACGTCTGTTTGAAGAAATGGAACATAATTCCCAATATTATTATTTTGTATACTTCTTCCTTTTGCACTTACAATTCCAGCTGTGACAGAAAAATCAAAGCTAAATGGAGATCCAATTGCAACTACCCAATCTCCAACTTTAAGACTATCACTGTCACCAACACTTACTGAAGGCAAGTTCTTACCTTTAACTTGAAGAACTGCGAGATCAGATAAGGGATCAACTCCAATTATGTCTGCTATGAATTCTCTTCTGTCAGACAATGAAACTACTACTTCTGAAGCATCTTCCACAACATGAAAATTAGTCATAATAAAATTATCTTTTAAAATAAACCCAGAGCCGTACGAGACGGCTTCTCTTTTCTGTTGTGGCATTTCTCTAAACTCTCTTGGGATTCCAAATCTTTCTAACATTTCATCTGGTATCACGCCATAAACAGAAGGTCTTTGAGAAACCTCTTTTTTAGCAGTTATATTAACCACTGCTGGTGCTGATTCTTCAACGAGATCTGATATATTGTCAGGAAGTGCAGCCTCAATAAAGATTGGGGCTCCAAGTGAAAGTAATATAATGAATAATTTATTAATCTTTAGCATATTTATGTTATTTAGTAATTGACTGAGCTATAGCAAGCGCTGTCGAAATCGAAATATTACCATAAAGTGTTACTGCCCTGCCATCAGAAAGGGGTACAAGATAAATTATTTTATTACCATGTTTCCAATATCTAACTTTTTTTAGACCAAAATTATTTTTCTCAATTCGTAATTTAAAATTTTCATTTCCTTTTGAATATAAATATCCGTTTTCTAGATTATTACTAAAGCCAACATTTTGAAGATCAAGTGACCGGTTTGAATTCATGAAGTTCGGTTCATTTATCACTTTCATAATATAATCTGCAAGGTATTCTTCTGATTTAAGCGCTGTTTCTTTTGCCTCTTTACTGTTTATTGCTGAAGAGATTTGATTTGTTGAATCAATACTAATATTCATTCTTGAGAAATCAATATTATTAACAATTGTTAATGTTAGCAAGATTGAGGCTGCGGCTGTTAGAGTATTTGATAGCCAAATGTTTGATAAAAAATTCTTAGTCTTATTCTTTTTCGACTCTATTGAGACTATATTGGTCTCGTCCTTGCTTGTTGCAAGCCCAATCAAACTATACATAGATAATTTTTTTTGAAGGGTCGAATCTTTATTAATAATATCTAATAAGTCATCTATTTCTTCTTTGCTAAGTTCTCCATCATACAGAGCTGAGAGTTTTTCATTAATATCATTCATTGCTAATAAGCTCCTTTTGCATATATTCAATAATTAATTCTCTTGCCCTAAAAATTCTAGATCGAACGGTTCCAATAGGCGTCTCTGTAATAATGCTAATTTCTTCATAACTCTTACCTTCTGATTCTCTTAATGTAAATGCAGTTTTAAGGGATTCGGGCATTGTATTAATAAAATCTTTTATCTTATTCAATGATTGCTTATGGATTAGTAAAGATTCTATATCTTCATATGAGCTCACATCAATTTCAGCGCTTTCAATCGAGGTGTTAACTTTTTGTTTTTTGTATCCTGAGCTAACTACATAGTTTTTAGCTAAATTTATTGCAATTCTATACACCCAGGTAAAGAATGCACTATCACCTCTAAAAGTTTTAATTTGTTGCCACACTTTTAAAAAAGTTTGCTGAGCTAAATCTTCAGAATCTTCTTTTGATTTTGTAAAAGAAAATAATGAAGCATAGACTCTTGGGTAATATTTATTCACTAAAAAATTAAATGCTCCTTCATTGCCATTTTTTACTTTCTCTATTAAAACGGAATCAATATCATTTGAATTTTTTTTCATATAATTATGCTTCCTATGCTATCTGACAGGAAATCCCTCTAAAAGTTTCCTTGCTTAGTAAATGATTTTAAATATTTATTTATAAACCTTTCATGACCTTCATCATCTAGAGCCTGATTTTTAAATATAAAATCATATAATTTCTGATCGTCATAATTTAATATCTGTTCTAAGACTGATAAATTTTTAGAGTCTAGTCCGTCTAACTCTTTTTCTGAGAACTCTCTTAAAAGAAGATCTATCTCTCTCATACCTCTTCTGCACTTCCAGTGGATTCTGTTTATTTCTCTGCTCATTGGTTAAAATATAATTTTATAGGGATAATTTTACTTGAAAAAAGATATTCATAATAATTTAATAAAATTTGGCTCCTTGCATATAGAGAATCTAAGAGTGCTCGATATCTCTGGCGATCTAGTGCAGGTAGAAAACTTTCTTAAGGGTCAAGTCACTTCAGATCATGAAAAAATGACTGAAGGGGCCTATCAGCTCTCATCTATATGCAATCACAAAGGTCAAGTTATTGCTGATTTTATTATTTACAAAGAAAAGGATAGTTATAAGTTTGTGGTTGATGAATCTCTACAAGACATCTTAATAGATGAGTTAACGCCATTTGCAAAATTTAATGCTATAGATTTTATAAAATTAAGTAATATTGTAATTGGAACAGTTTCACCTACTGGAGAATTAGTAAGTCCATATTGTTCAAATGATTATTTTCAATTAAATATTTCTATTGAAGAAAGTAATTTTGAATACATAAATTCTATCAACGATGATATATGGCAAGCTGCAAATAAAATTCTAGGTAATCTTTTTTTAAATGCTGGTGATGTTGGAAATTTTAGACCTCTCGAAATTAATTACGATAATTTAAGGGTTTCCTTTGAAAAAGGGTGTTATAGAGGCCAGGAAATCGTTGCAAGAATGAAGTACCTTGGAGTCGACAGAAGAAAGTTTTGTACTTTTCTTACAATTGACCTTTTTATTATAACTAAAGACATAAAGGTGATTGGAAAAATTATTACCTTGGGTGATAAAAAAGTTTTTAATGCGATAATTAAAAAAAGTTTATTTGAAGAAATTGAAAAAAAGGATGGAATTATAAAAATAATTTAGTTCTACCATTTAATTTCCTTAAGATTATTTTTTTTTAAATAATTATTACATTTAGAGAAATGTTGAGATCCAAAAAAACCATGATATGCAGATAAAGGAGATGGGTGAGGAGCTGATAAGATAAGACTATTCTTTTTATCAATGTGTTCAATATATTTACTTGCATGATTACCCCATAGAATAAAAACAATACTAGTTTTCTTATTTAAGATATTAATTAAATCAAGCATGAACTTATCCCAGCCAATATTTGAGTGCGAGGCTGGTTTTGAAACCTCAACAGTTAGAGATGAATTCAATAAAAGAACACCTTGTTTTGCCCAAGCTTTCAAACACCCATCTTCTTTTGATAAAAAACCAATGTCATTTTTTATTTCTTTATATATATTTCTTAATGATGCTGGTATGGGTTGGTTCTGTTTAACTGAAAAGGCTAGACCATTTGCAACTCCTTTTTGAAAGTATGGATCTTGACCAAATACAACCACCTTTGTTGACATAAAAGAACAATATTCAAATGCTTTAAATATAAGATTGAACTCAGGACATATTTGCTTATTTTTTGATAATTCTTTTTTTACAAAATTCATTGGTCTTATTAAATTATCTAAACTTGTAGATTTTTTTATTTCATCTAACCAATCCTTGGGTAGCATTATGTCTTTATAGAAATTATTCATTTTTAATAAAAATTTTATCCACAGAAACTGTGGATAAAGTTATGGATAACTTTATTTATACCACATTAATCTGCATTAAATAAGGCTTTCCAATAAGTTGTACAAAATTTGTACAAAAATTCATAAAATAACCTTATATCAGTAGTTTAAAGAAAATTTATACTTAATGATGAATAAAATGCTGTCTTATAAAGACCTTCTCAATACCACTATTTTTTTCTGTTGACAAGTGTTTTTTATAATAAAGTTTAATAAAGTTACGTAATCGACAGATGTTTATAAAAAATTGAGTTTATTTACAAAGGCGAACACTCAAAACATTTTCAATCTCATTAATATTATTAAGTATATTATTCGTCGGTCTGTCATCTAAATCAATTACTGTGATGGCGATATGATCTCTGCTCTTGTTTATCATGTCAGGAATATTTACATTATGAGAGGCTATTTCTCCTGTAATATTTCCAATTACTCCTGGCTCGTCTTTGTGCACAATAACTATTCTATTTTTTGTTGTTCTTCCTAATTTCACTCTTGGGAAGTTTACGGAGTTTATTATTTCTCCATCTTTTAAAAAACTATTAGCCTGTTCAGCTGCCATAATTGCACAATTTATCTCTGCCTCTTTAGTACTTGCTCCAAGGTGAGGTAACAATATTACGTCAGCAAATTCTATTGATCTTTTAACTAATTCTGGAGTTGGAAAGTCTGTAACAAAAGAGCTAATTTTTTTATCTTCAAGGGCTTTTAAGATGTCCTCATTATTTACTATGGGGCCTCTAGATAGATTTATTAATTTAGCTCCTTCTTTTATAAATTTGATAGTGTTTTTTGAGATTAAATCCTTTGTTTCTTCGACCAATGGAACATGAAGTGAAATATAGTCTGAATTAGATAATAAATATTCTAAGCTATCAGCTTTTTCTACTTCTTTCGGTAACTGCCATGCTGCATCTATTGAAATATTAGGATCAAAACCAATAATTTTCATCCCCATGCTATCAACTGATTGAGCCAAAAGAGATCCGATTGCTCCTAAACCAATTATTCCAATTGTTTTTCCTTTTAATTCACTTCCCTTAAAATTTTTTTTATTTGATTCTACCAAATCAGTCAATTCATTAGAATTTATATCACTCAAGCTTTGTGCAAATATGTGGCCTTGAATTATTCCTCTTGATGAGAGCAATAACCCGCATATAACCAACTCTTTTACTGCATTAGCATTACCGCCAGGAGTATTAAAAACCACAACCCCTTTTTCAGTAGCCTGTTCTAAAGGAATATGATTTACTCCAGCCCCTGCTCTGCAGATACATTTTAAAGATTTATTAAAATCATTTTCAGTTAGTACGTGGCTTCTAATTAATATTGCATCTGGATTATTTTTATCTTCTTTAAATCCATTGTTGGAAAGGCTGTTAATCCCATCTTGGGCAATATTGTTAAAGATTTTATATGTATGCATATGTGTATTAAGACTAATTTAATATTAGTATAAAAAACAGGAGCATTATATATAAAATTGACATATATTAGCTATATAAATATGAGCTTACAGGTAAAAAGTTTAACTTTCTCATTTGATGGGTCTATTCCTTTAATAGAAAATTTGTATTTTGAAATAAAAAAAAATGAGATTGGACTTATAAGCGGCATAAGTGGTATTGGAAAATCTACACTATTAAACGTTATATCAGGTTTAAAGAAACCTGATTCTGGAATAATAGTCTTAAATGACAATATTTTAAATGATAAAAAAAATTTTATAGCCCCGGAAAAAAGAAACATTGGTTATGTTTTTCAAGATTTTGCTCTATTTCCTCATATTAATGCTGAAAAAAATATTAAATATGCTATGCCAGATACTTATAATGGCTTTTTTGATGAAGTTGTTAGCTCTCTACGTCTTTTTGATCACCTTAAGAAAATGCCTCATGAGCTCTCAGGTGGCCAACAGCAAAGAGTTGCTATAGCAAGAGCAGTATTAATGAAGCCTGCGCTGCTCATAATGGATGAACCATTTTCGAATCTTGATAAAGACAATGTGGAAACATCACAAAAACTTATATATAAAACAATACAACAAGAAGAAATTGCCTGTATTCTTGTTTCACATGATTCTATTCAATCAGATTGGATGCCAATAGCGCAAGAAATAATTCTTAAATAGTTTTAATGGAATTTTTTAAATACAACTGCCATAAGGAATGGTTGTCTTCATAAGTTTTTGCTAAATTCGTATTTGGTAAAAATGATGATTGATTGGGCTTTGGTATTTCTTTTATAGCATTTCCGGAGCCTATCATTGCAACCTTACATGCTCCGATTGCTGTTGACTCAACATTAGCTGGTTTGATAATTTCTTTTTGTAATGTATCAGATAATATTTGGCAAAATGTATTATTTTGAGTCATGCCTCCGTCTACCAGTAATTTACTAATTTTCATATCATACTTTTCTAATATAGTAGTTATCTCTTTTGTTTGAAAAGTAATAGCCTGAAAAGATGCCGAGGTCATGTCTTCAATTGTTGTATCTTGTGTAATTCCATAGAACCCTCCTCTTATATCTGAGTTCCAAAAAGGAGCTCCAAGTCCATTAAAAGCTGGTAAGAATAACACCTTGTTTGTGTCACCATTTTTATTAATAAATTTTTCGCTTTGTTTTGAGTCGTTAAAAAATTTCATTTCGTCTCTAAGCCATTTAACAATATTTCCACATGAATAAATACTGCCTTCAATTGCGTAATGAACTTTATTTTCTAATTTATATGCTACGGTTGTTAACAGCCCTTCACTTATAGAAATTGGATTCTCTTGAGTATTTACCATTAAGAAACACCCAGTTCCATATGTAGACTTCATGTCTCCCTCTTCAAAGCAGTTTTGACCAACAAGAGCTGCTTGCTGATCACCTATAACACCTGTTATTGGTATCTCATGTTTTCCTAAAGACAATGTCCCAAAATTACCATCACATTCGTAAACATCCGGCATTATTGATTGGGGTATATCAAATAATTCAAGTAATTCTTGGTCCCATTCCATTGTCTTTATATTAAACAATAATGTTCTTGAAGCATTTGTTACATCGGTAACATGTTTTTTTTCTTTTGATAGCTTGTAAATTAAGTATGTATCTATAGTCCCAAAAAGCAAATCTCCATCATTAGCTTTATCTCTGGCTCCTTCGACATTGTCTAATATCCATTTTATTTTAGTTGCTGAGAAATATGGATCTATTAGTAACCCAGTTTTTTTTGAAACCACCTCTTCTTTTCCTTCGGACTTCAATCTGTTACAGACTTCATATGTTCTTCTGTCTTGCCAAACTATAGCCGGGTAAATTGGTTCACCAGTTGTCTTAGACCAGATAATAGTTGTCTCTCGTTGATTTGTAATTCCACAAGCTTCAATCTTATTATGAGCATCTAATACACTAAGAGCGGTTTCTTTAACTGTTTCAATAACATCCTTAGGATCTAATTCAACCCATCCATCACATGGATAAGTCAAATCATATTCCTTTTGAGAGTCTTTTATTAATTCTAAGTTTGAATTAAAAATAATTGCTCTTGAGCTAGTAGTTCCTTGATCTATAGATAAATAATTTTTCATAGCGATTCTCCACAGACAATTATCCACAATTTATCAACTTATTACCAACAGTTAAAAAACACCATATATACACTATATTGTGTAAAAAAATGAAATTGTCACAATATATTGTGTTTTTTCACTTGATTCTTTGTCCACAATTAGTATATTAGTATTTAGGAGAAAAAGTTTTAGGTACTGCAGAATCACTTAAATTTTTCCAAAGAAAGAAAATAAAGATAGGCTCAAGAAAGTTAAAGAATTATTGGGGAAAAAATGGAAATACATCAAGAAGTAAATAAAAAACAAAATCAAACTATTTCAGAAATAGAAAATACAGCACCAGGAAAACTAAGGGTTATAAAAAGAAATGGAAAAGTAGTTGCTTTTGAAGACGACAAAATAAAAGTTGCGATAACAAAAGCATTCTTAGCGATTGAATCTGGAAATGCAGCAGCTAGTGAAAGAATTCATAAAAAAGTTAACAGCCTTACTGAAAACGTTATAGAAGTTTTTAAAAGAAGAATGCCATCTGGTGGAACCCTTCATATTGAAGAAATTCAAGATCAGGTAGAGCTTCAATTAATGAGATCAGAAGAATTAGAAGTCGCTAAAAGCTATATTCTATACAGAGCAGAAAGATCTCAAGAAAGAAAAAAAGAAACAGTAGAAATAGATGTTCCCAATGCACCTAATATTAATATAACCAAGAATGATGGAAGTATTGTTCCTTTAGATGTTGAAAGATTGGCAAGCTTAATAAGTGATGCATGTGAAAATCTTGAAGAAGTTTCTGTAAATGAAGTTCTTAACGAAGCATTAAAAAACCTATACGATGGAGTTTCAATTGCAGACATGAGAACAAGCTTGGTTATGTCAGCTAGAACAAAGGTTGAAAAAGAACCAAATTATTCATTTGTTACAGCTAGAATACTGATGGATCAAATTAGAAGTGAGGCATTAAATTTTCTTGGTGTCGCAGAAGAGTCTACATATCAAGAGATGGAATCAAACTATCCAAAAGCTTTCAAAGCATACATAGATAAAGGTATTGAATTAGATATATTAAATCCTGAACTAAAGACCTTTGACCTTGATAAATTATCCAAAGCAATAGACTTCACAAGAGATAATCAATTTACATATTTAGGATTACAGACGCTTTATGATAGGTACTTTATTCATTGCGATGACACAAGGTATGAGTTGCCACAAGTCTTCTTCATGAGAGTGTCTATGGGCCTAGCACTGGAAGAGGAAAATAGAGAAGAAAGAGCAATTGAATTCTACAGACTATTATCCAGTTTTGATTATATGAGTTCCACACCAACATTATTTAATTCCGGAACAAAAAGACCACAGCTGTCTTCTTGTTATCTAACCACTATACCGGATGATCTGGACGGAATTTTTTCTGCAATGAAAGATAATGCTTTATTATCAAAATGGGCCGGCGGGCTTGGTAATGACTGGACTCCTGTAAGGGCAATGAATTCATATATTAAAGGAACAAATGGAAAAAGTCAGGGAGTGGTCCCGTTCTTAAAAGTTGCAAATGATACCGCTGTTGCAGTTAATCAAGGCGGAAAAAGAAAAGGAGCTATGTGTGGATATCTTGAAACATGGCACTTAGACATAGAAGAATTCTTAGATTTAAGAAAAAACACAGGTGATGAAAGAAGAAGAACACATGATATGAATACTGCGAATTGGGTTCCAGATTTATTCATGAAAAGAGTTGAAGAAGATAAGAATTGGACCCTTTTCTCTCCAGGAGAAGCTCCAGAACTTCACGACCTAATCGGGAAGGCTTTTGAAGAAAAATATGAAGAATATGAACAAAAAGCTGCAAATGGAGAAATGGATCAATTTAAATCTATTCCAGCAAAAGAGCTGTGGAGAAAAATGTTAACAATGCTGTTTGAGACAGGACATCCATGGATAACATTTAAAGACTCGTGTAATTTAAGATCTCCTCAACAACACTCTGGAGTAATACATTCATCTAACTTATGCACAGAAATTACTTTAAATACAAGTGCTGATAATGAAATAGCGGTCTGTAATCTAGGATCCGTGAATCTTGCTAACCATATGCAAGATGGAAAGTTAGATGAAGAGAAAATAAAACAAACTGTTTCGACAGCAATTAGGATGCTCGATAATGTGATAAACATTAATTACTACTCAGTTGATACAGCTAAGAATTCAAACTTTAAACATAGACCAATAGGACTAGGTCTAATGGGTTTTCAAGATGCCTTATACCTCCAAGATATTCCTTATTGTAGTGATGAAGCAGTGCAATTTGCTGATACTAGTATGGAATTAATAAGTTATAACGCAATTCATGCATCTACAGAATTAGCCAAAGAAAGGGGTGCGTATGAATCATTTGAAGGGTCTTTATGGAGCAAGGGAATACTTCCTAAAGATTCAATTCAAATACTTGAAGAAAATAGAGGTAAAAATTATTTAAATATTGATAGGTCTGAAACATTAGATTGGGATAGCTTACGTAAAAAAGTTATGAAGGATGGGATGAGAAATTCAAATGTAATGGCAATAGCTCCAACTGCAACAATATCGAATATAACTGGTGTAACTCAATCAATTGAGCCTACCTATCAGAATCTTTATGTAAAATCTAATCTCTCCGGAGAATTTACTATCGTGAACCCACACTTAGTTAGAAAATTAAAAGAATTAAACTTGTGGGATGATGTGATGATAAATGATCTTAAGTATTTTGAAGGAAGTCTTACAGAGATATCAAGGATTCCTGAAGATATAAAAAAATTGTTCTCAACAGCATTTGAGGTTGAGCCAAAATATATTGTTGAATCTGCAAGTAGAAGACAGAAATGGATTGATCAAGCTCAATCTTTAAATTTGTATATAGGAAATGCTGATGGAAAGAAATTAGATATTACATATAGGATGGCATGGTACTCAGGTTTAAAAACAACCTATTACCTAAGATCAATAGCTGCAACATCAACAGAAAAATCTACAGTACAACAAGGAAAGCTTAATGCGGTAAGTTCTGATGTTAATCAGAATACAAAGCATGAATTAGGTGCACCAGCACCAATTCCGGAAGCATGCTCACTCGATGATCCTGATTGTGAGGCATGTCAATAAAAATTTAAGGAGAAAAAATATGTTAAATTGGGACGAATACGGAAAAGAAGAAAACTCTGCACCACCAGTGGTGCCAGAAATTAAGACAGAAACAACTGATGCTCCAAAGGCAGAAGTACAACAACCTAAACCTCCTCAGCCAGCTGAAACTGCGGTATCAACTGAACCATCTAATATTGGTGAAGGATCTAGGGCTGAAGCGGCAAGAAAAGCCGTTAATGAACTAGATGAGGCAGCTGGCATTGAGGAACTAGATGAGATGATGTCAAATGGCAGAGTCCAAGTTGATCAAAAAATGATGATTAACTGTAAAGCAGACTTAAATCAGCTAGTACCATTTAAATATGATTGGGCATGGCAAAAATATTTAGACGGAAGTGCAAATCACTGGATGCCACAAGAAATAAATATGACAAATGATATTGTTCTATGGAAATCCGAGGATGGGTTAACTGAAGATGAAAGAGTAATTGTAAAAAGAAATCTTGGCTTCTTTTCAACAGCTGATTCTCTTGTTGCAAATAATTTAGTACTTGCATTATATAGACTAATCACAAATCCAGAATGCAGGCAATATATCTTAAGACAAAGCCTAGAGGAAGCTATTCATACACATGCATACCAATACTGTATTGAATCTCTAGGAATGGATGAGGGAGAAATCTTTAATATGTATAGAGAAATACCGTGTGTTGCTAGAAAGGCTTCTTGGGGACTTAAGTATACGCAAGAAATATCTAACCCTGATTTTAAAACCGGGACAGAAGAAACAGACAAACAGTTGCTTAAAAATCTAATTGCTTTCTATTGCGTACTTGAAGGTATCTTCTTTTATTGTGGATTTACTCAAATTCTATCAATGGGCAGAAGAAACAAAATGACAGGAACTGCTGAGCAATTCCAATACATTTTAAGAGATGAATCTATGCATGTTAACTTTGGTATTGATGTGATTAACCAGATTAAAATAGAAAATCCTAATCTATGGGATGATCAAATGAAATCAGAAGCTGCACAAATGATCTTGGAAGGCACAGAGTTAGAAATACAGTATGCAAGAGATACTATGCCAAGAGGTGTTTTAGGAATGAATGCCGCAATGATGGAAGAATATTTAAAGTTCATTGCTAATAGAAGACTAACTCAAATAGGCCTAGATGAAGAGTTTACAGGTGTAAGTAATCCATTCCCTTGGATGTCAGAAATTATTGATTTAAGAAAGGAGAAAAATTTCTTTGAAACAAGAGTTACTGAATATCAAGTTGGCGGTGCTCTAAACTGGGAATAGTGCTTGAAAATATACTCAAGTCCCGTTGCTCCTAGTCCAAGAAAGGTTCTAATATTTATCGCTGAAAAAGGTATAGAAAATATTGAAGTTGAAAACCTTGATATTGGTAAGATGGAACACAAAACTCCTGAGTACAAAAAAATAGCTCCAAATTCAAGAATACCTGCTCTTGTCTTAGATGATGGACAAGTAATTTTAGAAACTACAGCCATCTGCAGATACCTAGAGTGTTTATATCCAGAGCCAAACTTATTTGGCGATAATCCAATGGAGATTGCAGAAATTGAAATGTGGTACTCAAGAGCATCTTTTGAGCTTATGCTGCCACTCATGCATGGTTTTCGACATACTCATCCTCATATGAGCGCCCTAGAAAATCAGAATAATGAGTTTGGATTAGCCCAAAGAGAACTAGCAGTAAAATCGCTTAGTTATTATGAAGAGGTTATAAAAGGCAATGATTTTATTGCCTGTGATAAATTTTCATATGCAGACATTCAAATTGTGATATCTTTGAAGTTTTTAGTAAGACTTAACAGAATTAATTTAAATGATTACAAAAATCTCAGCGCTTATATTAATAATATTGCTGAAAGACCAAGTTTTTCTTACTTATAGACATTTTCTTCATTCCAATTTACATAACTTCCATAAAATTCGAATTCACTATCTTCAAATATTAATGCGTTTGCTATATCTTGATCAAAAATAAAGTGTCCTTGGTCAGCTCCATTTCTTGCCCACTCTTCAAACCATAAATATACAGCATCACACAAACCTTCAAATTCATAAGGATTATTTATACCCGCGTCAGACAATGTTATCAGATCACCAGAATCATAATCTTCCAAAAAAAGATTTATATCAATACAAAATTGTTTTTTATTAAGGGCACGCAAAAATATTCCCATACTAATGTCTTTGTAGCGCTCTGTTATTTCGCTGAGGCAGTTATCTCTTAGTTCTTCTTCGATTTCAATAAATATTTCTTCGAACTTCCAGTTATTATCATCAATTTTTTCTTCTAAGCTCATTTATAGTGATTTCAGAAATTATTTATTTATTAACTCAAAAAACTTTAGAGTTTGTTCACCACCATTTTGAAGAGCTCTAGCATCTTCCATATCTGAAATTTTATCCCAATTGGCTTGAATATTTTCCGGGGTCATATCTTTACCCATACCCAATGAAATACCCATTGTTTCATGTATAAATATTCTTGAAAAAACTCCTGCTCCTGCAGCCATAATAACTCCATTAGGAGCATCTTCGCTTGCAAGATAAATCACTGCTGGCGTAACATACTCAGGTTGTAAGTTTTGACCAAAGTCCTCTGGTATTAAACCTTCTGTCATTCTTGTGTATGCAACAGGGGTTATTGAGTTAGTAAAAATATTTTTATTTTGGCCTTCAATCTTCAAAGTATTCATCAATCCAACCATTGCCATCTTTGCAGAGCCGTAATTAGTCTGTCCAAAATTTCCAAAAACTCCACTTGATGAACTTGTAAATACAATTCGTCCATATTCTTGTTCTCTCATAATTGGGAAAACTGTATGTGTGCAATTTAAACTTCCTTGAAAATGAACATCCATAACAAGATTAAAATCTTCAATAGTTACCTTGTGGAAACTTTTATCTCTTAAGATTCCTGCATTATTTACTAAAATATCTATTCTTCCCCATTCGCTCATCACATGATCAACCATACCCTTAACTGCATCTAAATCTGTAACACTGGCCCCATTCGAGATAGCCTCTCCGCCATTTGATTTAATTAGATCAACGACCTCTTCTGCTGCATCGCTGGTTCCACTTCCATCAACACTTCCACCCAAATCATTTACAACGACCTTTGCGCCTCTTCTTGCTAATTCAAGGGCATGCTGTTTACCTATGCCTCCACCTGCGCCAGTAACAATTGCAACTTTGTCATCAAATCTTATAGTCATTTATTTCTCCAAAAGAATTTATTATTTCTTTAAATAGAAATCTATTCTAATCAAAATGGAAATTATTTACTATGATAGAAAGTTAAGGATTAGAATTTAATTTAGGAATATAATTAGCATTTAAATATCCATAAGGAAAAAATATGAGTTCATCAGTAAAAGTAGTCGTTACAGGGGCGGCAGGTCAAATAGCATATTCTTTGATACCAAGACTTGTTGATGGAAATACATTTGGAGATAGAAAAGTAAACCTTACTCTTGTAGAGATTCCTCAAGTTGTTGAAAAGCTAAAAGGCTTGGTAATGGAATTAGAGGATTCTTACTTCCCCCAAATGGGCGAGGTCACATTTACTGATAACTTTGAAGAAGCTTCAAAAGATGGAGATTGGTTTTTATTGGTTGGCAGCATCCCAAGAGGAATAGTTTATAACGGTAAAAAAATTGAAGAGAGATCAGATCTTTTAAGTATAAATGGTGGTATCTTCGTAGACCAAGGTAAAGCAATTGGTCAGTATGGCAAAATTGATGCAAAAATACTTGTTGTTGGAAATCCAGCTAATACAAATGCTTTTATAGGGAAAAATGCTGCCAATAAAGATTCACAGCTTTGGATGGCAATGACAATGTTGGATTCAAACAGAGCAAAGTCTGTTATATCAAAGAAAACTAATACTGATATATCCGATGTAACAAATATGATAATTTGGGGTAATCATAGTCCAACCATGTACCCTGATTCTGAAAATGTTCTTATTAATGGAAAGCTTGGAAGTGATTTAATTAATGATATTTCTTGGGTTGAATCTGAGTTTATTCCAACCGTACAACAAAGAGGAAAAGCAGTTATTGATGCAAGGGGAGCTTCATCAGCAACGTCTGCAGCAAAGGCTGCAATAGATACAGTGATAGCTTGTGAGAGCCCAACTCCATCAGGTGGTTGCTTTAGTGCAGCTATAGCAAGTGATGGCTCGTATGGCGTTCCTGAAGGCCTTATTTGTGGGTATCCTTTGATGACTCTTGATGATGGAGCTATAGAGATTAAAAGAGATATAATATTATCAGACTTTGCTAAGTCAAAATTCCAAATATCAATTGATGAACTTATTGAAGAAAAAGAAGCAGTAGAACATTTAATGAAATGACAAAAAAAGATAAGATTCTTTACAGATATATATCAAACATAGTTAATGATGAAAAACCTGATTGTATTCAGATTCTTACTTCACGAGATATTTCAGAACTTATAGAAAGAATAGAAAAAACTAATACAAAAAACCTTTCTGTATCTCCAAAAATTAATAACGATAATAATCAAAACTTTGATCTATTTATTGTGTTTGATGATATTAAAACCACTGAAGCAGATATAGGAATTATCAAAAATTTATTAAGTCAAAAAATTCTGATGTTTACAGATTTTAAGGATGATAAAGAAATTGATGAAACGATGCTAAGGCTAGGACTTCAAAATGAATTAAGAGACAAAACTAATAAATTAAAATGTTTTTCATACAATCTTAAAACTTATAATAATAAAAGATCGTGGAATAACTCAAAAGGTTGGGCTAACCCTGAAAATTTTAACAAATTCAGATGGTAACTGTTCAGCTATTAACTTAACTTAGTCTCTTTTTCAATTGTTTTAAATTGTTGCTCAGCTATAAATCGATTGTGCAGACTTTTTGCAAAATATATAACTAGAATAAGATACCCAAAGAAAATTAACCCGGAAAATCCAGTAAGGTAATTGTATAAAGCATGAATAAATATTGGAATTAATAAGGCTTGAACAATATATTTATTATCCCCCTTAAATACATATAAGCCAATATAGTATCCCATTATCACACCACAAGAAGCATGCAGAGGTATCGCGCTAATTGCTCTAAGGATTGCTATAAAGAGAGATGAGAACTCCTCATTATATAAATAAACATATTCAATATTTTCATATGTCGCAAACCCTAAAGAAATTATGGTTCCATATACAATTGCATCCATAGGTTCATCAAATTCTGTATTTGCTTTTATAAAAAGCATAAATGCTAAGAATTTTAATGGCTCTTCTGTAAAGCCAGCTAGGAAAGACATATCTTCGAAACCTAAAATATCCTGTAACACAAATATGAAACTATTTAAAAAACCAGCAGGCCAACAAAGAAAAACTCCTACAAAGAAAGTTTTAACAATTAAATTAGTAGGCTCGGGGAATCTGTCAGACTTAACAATATAAACAACAATAGCTATAGGAACACCTATTGTAAATAATAATGTTAAGTACATAATCTATGATTTGAGTTGTGGGAACAGAAGAACATCTCTAATTGATGATTGATTGGTTAGCAACATTACTAATCTATCAACGCCCATACCAACACCTACCGCTGGAGGCATTCCATGTTCTAAGGCTGTAATATAATCATGGTCATAATCCATCGCTTCTTTGTCCCCTGAGTCTTTTGCAGCTACCTGATCTTCAAATCTTGAAGCCTGGTCATCTGGATCGTTTAACTCACAGAAGCCATTTGCAAACTCTTTGCCACCAATAAATAATTCAAACCTATCAGCAAAGTCTGGCTTTTCTTCATTTCTTCTTGATAGTGGTGATACTTCAACAGGGTATTCTGTAACGAAGGTGGGATCAATTAATTTAGATTCTACTGTTTCTTCGAAAACCTCAAGCAACATTCTGCCTAAACCCCAACTTTTCTCAATTTTAATATTTTTATTCTTTAAGAACTCTTTTAGCTTTTCTGAATTTATTAAATCATCTTCTGATAAGTCTTTGTTATGTTCTAAGACTAGATTTGATAGTGAAGACTGATTAAAGTTATCTAAATTAATTTCTACATCATCCCAAAGTAATTTTGAATTACATTCAGCTGCTTCGGCTGCACTTAAAATAATATCTCTAGTTAGATCCATCTGATCTTGCATGCTGGCATAAGCCTGATACCACTCCATCATAGTAAATTCTGGATTATGTTTAGTTGAAAGACCTTCATTCCTAAAACTTCTATTAATTTCGAATACTTTCTCAAATCCTCCAACCAATAGTCTCTTTAAGTATAATTCTGGTGCAATTCTTAGATAAAGCTCTTGTCCTAATGCATTATGTTGGGTTACAAAAGGTCTTGCTACTGCTCCACCAGCTAAAGGATGCATCATAGGCGTTTCTACTTCTAAATATCCAACTTCATTCATTTTCTTTCTCATAGAATCAATAATTTTTGTTCTTTTAACAAAAACTTCTTTAGTTGAAATATTTGTCATTAAATCAAGATACCTTTGCCTGTACCTAGCCTCTATGTCTGTTAATCCTTTAAACTTCTCTGGCATTGGTCTAAGTGATTTAGTAATCATTTCCAAATCCCAAATATCAATTGTTAACTCATCTTTTTGAGTTCTAAATAAAGTGCCTGAAACACCAACAATATCTCCAAGATCCCATGTCTTAAAATCTTCATACACATCTTCGTCTACATTGTTTTTAGTTACATAAATCTGAATATCGCCAGATGAATCTCTTAAAGTTGCAAAGCTAGCTTTGCCCATTACTCTTTTAAGGACAATACGACCTGCGATAGAAATATTTTTAATATTTTTTTCAGCTAATTCTTCTTTTGAAAATTTTCCGTAATCTTCTTGCAAGTTTTTTGCACTATTCTCAGGTTTAAATGAGTTTCCATAAGCAGAACCCTTATCTCTAAGCTGATCTAATTTTTTTCTTCTCTCTTCAAGTATGGCTTTTTCACCACCTAAATTCTCATTATCCATTTATACGCCTGCTTTTAATGATGATTTCATAAAATCATCTAAGTCTCCATTCAAAACTGCTGTAATGTTTCCAGTTTCATGATTTGTTCTTAAATCTTTTATTCTTGATTGATCCAGTACATAAGATCTTATCTGACTTCCCCATCCAATATCAGACTTACTATCTTCAAGAAGTTGCTGTTCTTC
>CEOP01072487.1_pt1 | contig 25017 bp, 19 predicted proteins | sample 361301 | NCBI WGS metagenome assembly CEOP01 (sample SAMEA2619548, study PRJEB7988) | marine metagenome | biome: marine biome (ENVO:00000447); feature: deep chlorophyll maximum layer (ENVO:xxxxxxxx); material: "saline water (ENVO:00002010), including plankton (ENVO:xxxxxxxx)" | depth 55 m
ATTTGGAAATCGGTTAAGTCCCGTAGCACCTGCATGCCGGGTGTTTTAGGCAATTGGTTGAGACATTCGTGTGCAGCAGCATGGAAACTCATTGCTTTGTCGTGCGCATACTGTATAGAGCCTGAATTCCGCAATTCTGCTACGACCGTATCAAGGACTTCTCGATCTGTTTCTTCGATACCGGAACCAAATACTTCTGAAAAATTAGTCAATAACCCAGGGTCTTGTTGTAATGCATGAATTGCAATGAGGGTTTGTTTACCTTCGATAATATCACTACATGCGGGTTTACCAAGGGTATCACTATCCCCTGTGGCGTCAATCAAGTCATCCATTAATTGAAAGCATAAACCAACGTTTTCACCCCATTTTGCCAAGGTTTTCACTGTTGATTGGTCAGCACCCGAGAGAAGAGCTCCCGTACGTGCACAGGTCGTAAACATGGCAGCAGTCTTGCCACTAATCATGTGTAGATACTCATCCTCACCGACATTCGCACGTGATTCAAATGACATATCTTGTTGCTGACCTTCACTAACTCGGCGAACCATACTCCCAATAATTCGTATCAAATCTCTGAAATGCACATCGTCGAAATTTTGGGATTCCGCAAGTACCTCAAATGCAACAGCGAGCATGGCATCTCCGGCATTGATTGCGGTTGGGTTATCAAATTCAATGTGGACTGCTGGTCTACCCCGGCGCACTGAATCGTTGTCCATAATGTCATCATGAACAAGTGTGAAATTGTGAATAATCTCGATGGATGCACCTAAATCGTATAACCCATCATTTGAATTTCCAACTGCATCTGCAACCAACCAAGGTAAAATGGCTCGCAACCTTTTGCCACCACCCTCGATCAAATGCTTCATCGCCGCTTCTAGTCGGTCATTTTCAGATTTCGATAATGCCGCAATAATACGTGTTTCTACAGCATCTTTGTGAGATTTGAGGGCCGTCATGACTCCAGCCTTAGATGCAATTGTATCTGATGAATTTCCCATACTCACATCACCAAAATTCCGTATCTCTTTGTCGGCCAGAGCCGGCAGACCGTCAAGGTTCCCCCACCATTCAGGTAGAATATTCTCAGCGATCAGCCTGAACCACGGAGCGATGATTCCATCTCTCGTTGATTGTTCGGACAACCAATTGTTCAATTCAGACTGTGTGACCCATTCGATTTCAGAAATTTCATTCGAATTTACATTGATTACCATATCTCTAGGTGCACGTGCAAATAGAATGTGATCCAATTCATGTTCGACCCATACATCGTCTGCTCTGGCACGATACTTCATACGCGTTATGAGGTGGATTTCATCTGGGTGTATCGAATCCAACGGTATACCCAATTCCTGTTGCATTTTTCGAATCGCCGCATTTTTTGAGCCATCAACCGAAATCTCATCGGGCAAATGTAGGGGGTGACTACACACTGTATTCGCCCACACATCGGGAAACGTAATTTTGTGAGATGCGCGTTTTTGCATTAACAAGCGGTTATCATCATCAAACAACAGAATTGAGAAAGCACGGTGCAGTACCCCCTCGCCCTGATGGGCCTCAACTTTACTCATTGATCCGAGTATGTTATCTGAATCATCGACTAAAATGACTCTTTCAGACATCATATCGACTTGATCCGCATCATAACCCGCATCAATCAATTCGCTTTGGGCGTGCGATTGTATGTCTTCCACAAACTTTGGAGTGCAATTCATCAAATGAAGACGCCGGTACAATCATTACTATGAATTCGATATTCTAGTGCCATAAGTATAGCCATTTTCAACGATTTCGAGAATACGTTCTGTGTGTAATCCATCTACGAACCAAACGTGTTCAACGTGTTGAGAAATAGCAGCGGCACGCTCTGTTTTCAGGAAAATACCACCTGTGACATCGATGCCATGCTCGTGCTGGCCTGAAAATTGATCATCGACACGCCATATTGGAATCAATTCTCCATCAGCCCCTGGAGTTGTCATCAATCCGGGTGTATCTCCCATTGCAAAGATCACATGTGTTACATCAGGTAACTCAACACTCAAGCGCAGCATCAAATCATCACCGGATAGTATACCAAAATTGAGTGGCGGGTCGCAATCAACAACATCGCCGAAAGTAATGTGTACACCTGGACGAAGGAACCGATCTAAATCCCCTGTAAATTTGGCCCCAGTGTTCTTGACAAAATCTCTCGGAGCGTGGCTAAATGTATCCATTGTGTTTAATGACGCTAAAACAATTTCATGTAGGTGATCCATATCTTTCCTCACAAGAATAACTGCATCTTCTTGATCAAAACCAGGTATGTCCCCTTCTGATAATTTATACTCACGTGCACGTAAATGGCCGAAAGATCCTGCTCCATGTACGACAATGACTTCATGCCCCTTTGAGACCAATTTACCAACACACTTGGCCAACGCAGAAATACGATCAGCATAGGCTGTACAGAGTGTTGACTTATCAGAAATTAACCCGCCACCCCATTTCATAATGACGCGGCCCATGAACTGTCTAGAGGGGTCTCGTTCAAAGCGATAGCGTCGCTTCATTCATCTAGGAGCTCGAACTTGAAGGTAATATGGGCAAGCCATCGTTAGACGAGTTTCGCAAATGGCTCCAATCAGAAATCCGTGAAATCGAGTCCTTAGAAGTTGGACCTAATGTCGATAAGAGGCTCCTCCAACTGGAGATGGCTTTGCAAGAGGCAATGGCTTTCAATGCCGCCTGGAATATACGCACTGAAGCATCAATTACACCAGTGATTCAAGAAAAAGCCGTGCGTTTACTTTCTCCTAGTCCTGAAATTAACAATGATTCAGGCCCCAAGGGAATTTGCGGTAGCTGTGAGGCAGAAATCGAGGATGATTTGCCGTTTTGCCCAGTTTGCGGGGACAATCGTTAGTCACTCTTCTTCGGCTGCTGCCGCTGCAGCTTCATCCAATTCCCAATCTGAGACACAGGCCAACAGTTCAGGGTGGTCTGATTCGACTGTAGCACAATATCGTGCTTCGACTTCTTCAGTCAAATATACAGTTGTACCAGCATGGTAAATCGTATCGCCGTTCGCTTCCATTTGGATGCAATCAACTTCAATGATTACAGGTCGATTGTGGTGCACATGTCCTGCATTGGCTGCAGCAGTGATTGTTTTAGATAGGTGCACGTGCTTACGGTCACCGGGTTTAATTCCATGTTCGATCATATGTGATTCTTCATCCACACCACATGGGTAGTACAGCAGGTTTGGAGTGTCGTCGGTTGGCAAATCAAGTTCAATTTCAACAGTATGTGCATATGTGGCTCTAACCATATCACCACGGACATCATATCGCCCCTTTGTGCAGGTTTCGCTTACAGCTCTAATGTGGTGTGGTCGTAGCCAATGCATACGACGATCTCGCTTGGTGAGTGCTTGAACCATTTCTCTAACGTCGACCCAACCGTTTAGGTCCATTTCGAGGTCAAATTTTTCTGGGAAATGGCGTAAGATTCCTGCCATTCGTCGACCCAATATGTCTCGCTCTCTATCACTCATGATGAATTTACCTTCATCATTACACGATGGGCAATTCTGTCCTTCAAAGAATCCATGGGTCTTGCAATCTCTAATCATCGAGTCGGCGACCCGGCCTACCTTCATAATCCGTTCTGTGCCCTTAGGGCACAATTCTCGTCAAGATTATGGGTACGTAATGCTTGCAGTATACATGCGAGCCGTAATTGCGGGTTATTGCCGGACGCCTTTCCAACGTGCTCATCGGGGAGAACTCAAGGATACACGACCTGAGGACATGATTTCTGCAGTCATTAGAGAAACCTTGGCGAAAACTACCGTTGATGTAAATTTACTAGAAGATGTGATGGTTGGGTGCGCATATCCAGAAGGTGAACAAGGCCTCAATATTGGCCGAATTTCCACCTACATGTCTGGGATCCCAGACACAGTTCCTGGAATGACTACCAATCGATTGTGTGGCTCATCGATGCAAGTCGTTCACACTGCAGCCGGTTCGATCGCAATGGGTTCGGGTCATGCATTCATATGTGCGGGGGTTGAATCGATGTCTCGTATCATGCGAGGAGGTTTCAACCGTTCCCCACATCCAACACTCGAACAATCTTATCCAGAAGCGTATATTGGAATGGGTTTGACTGCAGAAAATCTTGCTACTAGTCATGACATTAAGAGAGATGTTCAAGAAGAGTTTGCGGCTATGAGTCATACGAAGGCAATTTCAGCACAGAATGCTGGGTTATTCAGAGACGAAATCATTGCTGTTTCAGGTTGTGAATTGGACGGTTGCATGCGTTCGCCTAATTTGGAAAAAATGTCTCAACTGAAACCTGCTTTTGTTGAAACAGGATCTGTTACAGCAGCAACGAGTTCACCACTGACAGATGGCGCATCCAGTGTCCTCGTTTTGTCACAAGAGTTTGCTCAGGAACATAGTATCAAACCTCTCGCATCAATCGTCTCAACGGCTGTTGCTGGCGTACCACCCGAGGTCATGGGGTATGGTCCCGTACCGGCTACTGAAAAGGCACTCATTCGAGCTGGTTTGACGATGGATGATATCGACGTCATTGAAATGAATGAAGCATTCAGTGCCCAATCTTTGGCTTGTTTGAAAGATATGGGTCTAGATATGAATGACTCTAGAATTAATACCGATGGTGGGGCATTGGCGATTGGTCACCCACTTGGTGCCAGCGGATGTCGTATTACGGGTAAAGCGGCAAGTCTGCTACAACGAACAGATGGCCAATATGCCCTAGCAACAATGTGTATCGGCGGTGGCATGGGAATTGCTACGGTCTTGGAACGTTGGAATTGACCCACAATAGGCTGATATGTAGCATGAGTATGCCAATCTCATGGGCTTCGGGATTCGAGACGGCCGTCGCCAAGCGAAGGATAACTTATCTACCGATGAAGAGGGCGATTGTTCCAGATGTGGTGGTAGTGCAACTGCATCATCAATTCCCGGTTACCTTCAGTGCTCGAAATGCAATTATGAATGGAAAGATCCTGAATCTGAAAATAATAATTCAGGTCCACGTGATTCAATAACGCGTGATACTGAACGACTGGATGAATTCAAGCGCGAAATGCAATCTGGACAAGGCCTCGCACGTGTGTTGGGTGTCGATGATGGTTTAGATGATGCACAAAAAAAATCGCTTAACAGATTACAAGACAAATGGATGTCTGGAATGCATGGACAATACAATGCCGCAGAGGAAGAGCGTAAACCACTTATGATTTCATTTGATGATGAGGATAATTTACTCGAAACTCAAGTGGGTAAAATCTATCTCACCGACAACGTTTTTGATGGCGGTGAAGAAATACGCGTAGAATACCCTGGCAAGGGTACAGAATTTTATGTGATCAACGAAGATGATGCATTGGGCTGGAAACGTGGTAGAACATTGCAGGAAACTGCACGAAATATCGCATCGATTATCAATCGTACGAGTAATCTTGTACACGCATCAGCAGAAGGGACAACTGTTGCAATTGAACTTCGAGATGTCAAACTGGATACAGACAGCATCGTGATTTTTGTCGACGATCCGGGTGGTAAAAACATGAGTGTGGAACGACTCGGAGTCATGTTAGACTCCGATGAAATTCAGGTATACGAAGACTATCATCAAGTGATAAAAATCGCCTTAGCAGATGGAATAATCACGCCGAGTGAAGATCAAATGCTCTGGGCAATGCGCCAAAATCTAGGAATTTCAGACGAAGATCATGTCAGAATTGTCATTGATATTTTTGGGGATAATGCAGTTAAAGAATGTCCTGATTGTGGAGTCAATGTACCCTTGTATACCGAGTATGGTGCATGGTGGTGTGAGGGTTGCCAACAATGGGTTTAATCCTTTAAATTAGCCAAATCAATGGAACTACAAGTTGGGCATGGTTGAAATACCGGGTAGACTCGGTCAGGAGTAGAGGTAGTAGTATGGCAGATGAGACTCTTTACATTGGTGTAGACTTGGGGACATTTCGTTCAGTAATGGTATCCAGTGATGGGCATGACGAAAAAGTACTGACAGTGATTGGAACTCCGAAAGACCAAATCGCTAAGAATTTCTTGAAGCGTGACGTTTTGTTCGGTGAAGAAGCACTGAAAAACCGCCTCGCACTGAATCTATTTCGCCCTCTTGAACATGGTGTGATTAAAGATACAGCTGAGGATAAGAAATTCATTGCCCATTTCATTACCAACATCATTGGTTTGGCCGATCCTGAGGATTACAATCGAGTTGTCGCGGTTATTGGTGCCCCTGCCGAAGCAAGTCACGTAGACAAAACTGCAATTTTTGATGCAGCAGCAGGAAGTGTCAATGCTTGCATGATCATTTCAGAACCATTCGCAGTGGCATACGCCCTCGACCGGATTGAACACACCCTCGTTATTGACATCGGAGCTGGAACCACTGACCTTTGTCGTGTTTATGGAACCGTCCCAACCCCTGAAGACCAAATGCACGTGAACTTCGCGGGCGATTATATCGATTCTCGAATCATTGAAGAAATTCAGCGTAAGTATGCGGGTGCTCAAATCACCAAGGATATGGCACGACGCTGGAAGGAATCACACTCTTTCGTACCAGGCGAAGAGCCTGCAGATCCAGTTGTTGTTGATTTCTCAATTAATGGTAAGGCCATGTCACTGGACATTACTGATTGTATCAGCGCAGCTTGTGAAGCGATTGTCAACCCAATTGTTGATGGTGTCAAGGAACTCATTTCAGGATCCAACCCCGAATATCATGACGCCTTTAGACGCAACATGATTCTAGCAGGTGGAGGCTCGGGAATTGCGGGCCTAGGAAACCTGATTGAAGAGAGATTGTCCGATCTCGGTGACGTTGAAGTTCTGACAGTAGAAGACCCGCTTGAATTGGGTGCAATGGGTGGACTCAGACTTGCCATGGAAGTTCCAGAAGATATGTGGAAGAATCTGACTTTAGCTCACCGCTGAGTTACTCTTCTTCACCATTGGCTGGAATATCAGAGTAAAGTTCAGCACTGCGATTGGATACTAGATTCATATTGCACATTGGGCATTTTTCATCCACACTGATGTTCAGTGGTTGGACTGCAAGTAAACTATGACAATGCGGACATGTAGCCAGGACCTCGCCATCTTGTAATACAGTGTTCTGATTAAACACGGGCCCTTCCCCACTATACCATGAGCGGAACATAGGGTGGCGTAGAAGTTTCAATCTCTGAAACATAGACCAGCACAAATAGAGCAATAACATTCCCTGAATAAGTGCCCACGTAGAACCTTCAACACCCAGGGGCTTAGAGAATTCAATAAATGCCAATAGGAAACACATTACAATTGCAATTGTCCAAATCACCGAGACCCAAGGCAAAGCCCAACTTTCACGTTGGAAATATCCCTTCACAATCATGACACAAAATGGAATGGGTAAAAACACGAGGATTAGAGCGATTAAACCGAACATTGATCCTATTGTCGCATAAACCAAGAACCCGATTAAAGCAAGTGTGAAAATAAGCATCGTACCTGATTGTCGATGCGCGAGAGCCAATTGTTCGATGTCAGTGTCATCGCTCATAGCCGTCTCAGGACCAGTCCAGAAATCGTTCTTTCCGTCGCAATGTCTCAAAGGATGGATTCATGAAGGCGGGACCTGACCATTCATCATGGCCAGAGATGTCGATGTTGAGTCGCACAGCTCTGCGTTAGCCAATAAACACGTTGCGTTGGGTGTAACAGGTGGCATTGCTGCTACTGAAACAGTTCGTTTGTGTCGTGAGTTGAGACGCCATGGAGCCTCAGTAACCGTCATTATGACCACAGCTGCTACCAAAGTGATTACACCACTGGCTGTAGGATGGGCATCTCAAGGCCCAGTCATCACCGATTGGTCCGCAGACATGTCTCAACTGGATGAGTATGATGCAGTTGTAATCGCCCCAGCTTCCCGAAATTTCATATCACGTTTCTTGAATGGTATGATGGATCATCCACTCCTCATGGCCTGTTCCGCAGCACGTGGCCGTGACGTACCGATTTTGCTTGTCCCTTCAATGCATTCTGATTTATTCGATGATCCAGTCACACAAGAATTGGTCGAACGCTTAGATTCTGATTCGACTATACTTGGACCATATGAAGAAGGGCGTTACAAACAAGCAAGCCCATGTCAAATCGTTGCCCAACTATGCCACGTTGTCAATAATAATGACGAGTCTAAACATATTGCAATAACATTGGGTGCGAATCGAGCTCCAATTGATTCTGTTCGTGCGATTCAAAATGCCTCCAGTGGACAAACAGGTTGGTACATTGCTGAATTCATGTATCGCATGGGTCACAAGGTAACTGTAATCGCTGGTAAAACAAGCGCAGATCCCTCATTTGATTTACCAGTCATCATCAGAGCAGGCAGTCCGGATGAAATGCTTACTGCATGTTTGGAGGTATGCGATTCAAAGCCAGATGCATGGATTCATGCAGCAGCAGTTTTAGATTACTATACTCAACCGATCAGTGGGAAGAAAAAGAGTGGAGACCACGGATGGGATTTGAATTTACAACCTGGACCGAAACATATCAAAGAGTTGTCAAAATTGGTTGGTGATGCCAAGCGGATTGGATTCAAATTGGAAACAAATATTTCTGTTGAAGAATTACATCAACGCGCATTGGAACAAATTTCGAATTATGGTGTAGATGCAACTGTTGCCAATATGATGGAAGAAATGCACAATCCATCCTCACCGAGGGCCTATTTTGTAACCCGTGATTCAATCGTAGAGTTGCAGGACATGGATTCGATGTGTTTGTCGATTTTAGGTGTATTAACCTCGTAACCAACGCCGATATTGCGTCACATTGAAGCAGAAGATGTAGACGAGGTCACATTATGGCAGAGCATGGACAGGCGAAGCGAGGTATACCGCCAAAGTCTGATTTTAATGCATGGTATCCCGCAATTGTTGAAATTGCGGAACTTGTCGATAAGCGATATCCCATCAAAGGTATGGATGTCTGGAGGCCATATGGCTGGAAAGCTATGCGTTGTATTGACAACCTAACGCATTCGGAAATGGAACGGACTGACCATCAAGAAGTCCGATTCCCATTACTCATCCCTGAAGACCTTCTGGATAAGGAAAACCGTCTTGTTTCGCTCCTCAAGCGTGCCAGAGAAGAGGGTGTTGATCCCAGTGAACTTCGAGTTGAAGAAGAAGAAGCTGGATTCAAAAAAGAAGTGTATTGGGTCAAACATGCTGGAGAAACAGAACTCGACGTCCCTATGTTTTTACGGCCTACAAGTGAAACTGCGATGTATACAATGTTCCCACTTTGGATACGCAGTCATGCAGATTTACCACTTAAGACATATCAAATCGTAAACACATTTCGCTACGAAACAAAACAAACTCGCTCATTCATCCGTGTTCGGGAGATACATTTCTTTGAAGCCCATACAGCACACGCCGATGAAGAATGTGCTTCTAGACAGATCGACGAGGATCTAGAAATTGTTGGTCGATTAATGGATGGTATGTCTCTGCCTGTCATTATCTCTAAGAGACCTGTATGGGATACCTTCCCCGGTGCATGGTACACCATTGCAATCGATGTGATTATGCCAAACGGCCGAACCCTACAAGTTGCTTCATGTCATCACTACAAAGATCAATGGGCCAAAGCTTTCGATATGACTTATCAAGATGAAACCGGCCAAACACAGTATTGCCACCAAACTACGTATGGCATGTCTGAGAGGTTACTGGGTGCAGTTGTTGGTATGCATGGCGATGACAATGGGTTGATTTTCCCCCCCAAAATCGCACCTATACAAGTTGTACTCATGCCAGTTGCTGCACATAAAAATCCTGCAGTGAATGAAACCGTTCTAGATGTTGCGGAACAATTACGAGAATCAGGATTAAGGATTAAAGTTGATGATCGAGATTTACGCCCCGGACAGAAATATTGGGATTGGGAAATCAAGGGCGTACCACTACGTCTGGAAATTGGTCCAAGGGATGTGGAGAATGGAAATGCATTTGCTGCACGTCGAACTGGTGGCAAAGAACCCATACCGCTGTCAAATATTGTGGATTCTGTCAAACAGCAATTGGACATGGTTCAATCCGAACTTTCGAGTCGCAGTCAATCCCATGTTGACGAATGCATTGTCAAATTGGAATCATTAGAACAAGAAATTCTGGATGGTCGTATTTACGAAGTCCCATTCGATGGAACTGATGCAGATGCTGAATTACTAGAGAAAACCACTGGACTCGCAATACTTGGTCACGCTATGACTGGTTACGACGAAGATCAAGTTTGCATCGTGTCCGGTAAGACGACCAAACGAAAACAGCACTTGGCACGGATGTATTAGTTACGTCCACGCAAGCCATAAACAATGTTGGCAATACAGAACAATGCCACAATCACATCTGGGATTCCAATACTTCCAGTAGGGCTCCATGCAATATGTTCGTCCATGCGGAAGAAATCAATCCAGTTAAGTTTCATACTTTCTCCGCAGGTACTGTGAACATCACTGGCGCAACCGGACAGGAAATTGCCAAATCCATAGAACATATTCACGATGACAGCAATGAAACCGACAGAACCACCCAACAATCGAAGTTTTTGCGTAACTGAGCGCTTAATCCCTGTAACTTCGATTACTTCCTCATTAGATGGATTTGGAGGCATTTCGGAAGGCATAGGGAGTGGTAACCCGCCCTGGGGCATTTCATCAATGAGCAAATCATCACCTTCGATTTCTGAAAATTGCTCAGCAAGTGCACGTTTGGTCTCACCTCTTGAGATGCCAACACCATCTAGAAATTCAGATCCATACATGCGTTCTGCCAAACTTGCAAGAACTGGATCTTCAGCAATTTCTTGGGCTGAAAGTTTCCCATCGAGGAGTTCCTTAAGCCGACTCTTGTCATCACTCACGCGTTCCCCTCCAGTGTATCCGTGCCTACACCTCTTCATCAAGGCTGTGGAGCCTTGCGGAGGTGAAATCAAGTCCTTGAGATGGCACGTTGAGCCGCATCAGCGATATTTTTGGCTTTCATGTTTAACATTTCCAACAGTTCATCGCTACCGCCGGATTCTCCAAATCGATCTTGCACTCCTATTCTCTCAAGAGGTACTGGGTAGTGCGATACAAGACATTCAGCAACTGCCCCACCGAGGCCCCCAATAATCGAATGATCTTCAGCGGTTACGAGTGCACCACAACGCTTTGCCAGTTCAGTAACCAAATTTGTATCAAGTGGTTTGATTGTGTGCATGTCTACTACCGTAGCTTGAATACCGGATTTGGCTAGCATCTCTGCAGCCTCAAGAGCCTCATTAACCATCACACCGCATGCAATTATTGCGACATCATCTCCAGTACGGTGTACGTAGCCTTTGCCAATCTTCAATTCATTCGAGGATTCATCAGAGTAAGATCGAGGAACCTTATTTCTTGCAGTTCGCATATACGATGGTCGGTCATGATTTCTCAATGCCAAAGTAAGGGCCTTGGCAGATACGTCGTCGCATGGATGTAATACAGTCATATTGGGCAGTGTTCTGTAGATGGCTAGATCTTCAATCGACTGCGCACTAGATCCATCGGTACCAGTATGAATGCCACCATGACTACCACAAAGATGCACGACAATGTTGGGTCTTGCGATTCCGTTACGTACTTGTTCAAAACCCCGTTCTGTGAAAATGGCAAAAGTTGACGCGAATGGTACATATCCAGATGTAGACATTCCCGCTGCAACGAGCATCATATTTTGTTCTGCGATACCTAAACTAACAGTATGGCTTGGCTTCTCTGCCCGAAATAAGCACGATTTTGTTGATTTACCCAAATCAGCCTCTAATACGACAACTTTGTCATCGTCTAGCATCTCAAGGAGTGCTGCACCGTAGCCATCACGGCTCGCACCACCACCACTTGGCGCACTCATGACAATTCCTCCATTGCCAGAATAAATTGTTCCTCATTGGGAGCTGCACCGTGGAATTTTGGATTGTTTTCCATGTATGATACACCTTTTCCTTTCACGGTATGCATGACAATACATGCTGGACCTCCTTTTACCTGATCTGCCCAGTCAATTGCATCGACTACTTGTGCCATATCGTGACCATCAATTTCCATAACTGCCCAACCAAATGAGGCAAATTTTTCGGAAACATCGAACATTCGCATCTGTGTTTCACAAAAGTCATCGTTTTGTATTCCATTGCGATCAACAATGACGGTGAGGTTGTCAATCTCATGATGTACTGCAGACATGACACCTTCCCAAACCTGCCCCTCTTGCAATTCACCGTCACCCAACATGACCCATGAAGTTCGATCGCTACCATCCAATTTTGCAGCAAGTGAACATCCGATACCGAAGGACAAACCCATGCCGAGACTGCCTGCACTGAAATCTACACCTGGACACCATTTCATGTCAACGTGGCCTTGACAACTCCCACCTAACTTTCGGAATGATGCCAAGTCATCCTCCGTCAAGAATCCACGTTCATGGAGGATGGAATACACACCAGGACTTGCATGTCCTTTACTCATGATAAATCGGTCTCGATCTGACCACTTCGGGTTGTCTGAATCCACACGGAGACGGTGACCATACAAACCCGTAAGCATGTCAATTGCACTTAGACTACCACCTGGATGGCCTGCACCAATGCCGTATACCATACGCACAATATTGCGTCTGCACCGTTTTGCCATAGATTCTAATTCTGGAATTTCCAGACCCATTCCACGCTCAGCCATGCTATTACCAACCACTCCTCCCTTGGAGGGTCTTTGAGCGTTACCAATTTGTAATGCGAAAACAACTACCGCATTGAGGGTGGCTTGAGTGAATTGACAAAACGACGAATACCATCAATTGTTATGGCAATCCAATCGACCAAAATGTTGCCACGGCCATTCTGCGATTTCGGCATTCCACGGGTTGCTAGGTAGGTAAACACAAGGAAGAACCAAATGAAAAATAGCAAGGAAAGCCATGTTGGCAGGGTCCCGATTACACGTTCATCACACATCGAATGTCCTGATCCTGCATCAACATAGGAATCGCTACAAAACCATTCAGCAGGTGGACGTATTGGCTTAATCAAATTCGCCATTACGATAAATATCGCTACAACTACACCCATTAGCGCTTCACCCGCAATCATGCCTGCAGATAACAGCAATCCTCGCTTAGAAACTTCAGTGCCTGCTTCAACAGCTTCCTCGGTTGGTTCACCGGACAATGAGCCATCCACTCGAAGATGAACGGTTCTAAGTACGAAATGACTGAGTAAACCTCCAGTGAAAATTGTCGCTGAGAGGTAAAATGGGAGATACATACCGATGGCTACTGACATTACTGGCAATCCCTTCCAGATGATAATAACAGCAATGAGAACACCGAGCCCTAACATCGGATAATTCACCGTACCGCCGAATATCCCTTCAATCAATGTTCCAATTATTTCAGCCTGTGGGGCATCTAAAGCAGAACTACAATTTGGTGAACCATCCGCATAATACTTGATCGGATTCTCCAAACAATAGGTCTTGGTGAGTCGATAGGCATCATTCAACACCACTAGGGTGAGTGGTGCCATCACAGCTCCAGTGATGACTCCAATGACTTCAGCAATTTGTTGCTTCCAAGGTGTTGCACCCACCAGATGACCTGTTTTCAAGTCCTGCATAACGTCGCCTGCAATGGCAGCATTGACAGCAACAACACTGGCGATGATTAGTGTTGCATACATCAACTCATTTTGTTCCATTCCCAAAAACAGGTCACCTACGATCCAAACCAGCAATGCTGTCCCCATTAGTGTGGCAATAGTCATCCCAGAAACCGGTGAATTGCTAGAACCTACTACACCTGCGATGTATCCTGCAACAGCAGAGAAAAAGAATGCCGTCATGGCCAAGAATAGTGAACCGACGGCACCCAAGATTGCTGCCTCTGTCAATGATGCACCCTTCACATTCAGTCTCCATGTGTAGAAAAAGAATGTGAGAATAACAATTCCAATCAATACTGGCATCATTTTCTTCATGGGGAGATCTTTTTCAGTTCGCAGTAAGCCTTCTTGTTCTTCGGCTAAATCAGCACCAAAAACACGCTTTACTCCAGTTGTGATTGTTTTTCGCATGGACCACAATGTCCACAACCCACCCACAACCATACAACCTACACCAACAAATCGAACATGTGAAATCCATAGGTAATGCGCACTATGGGCGACATCCAATCCGCCACTGGGCCACCCATGAACCAACCCGTAAACAGGAGTAATCAGTAAGACTCCAAGCAGTGCGCCTGTGAAAATGTAGGAGGCAATTCTTAGGCCAACAATATAGCCGACCGATAGTAGGGCAAGAGATAGATCAGATGCCACATAAATTCTGGCTCCAATGATGTCAACGCCGGCCATGATTTTCCCTTCAGCAATTTCAAATCCCTTGACAAACCATCCATATATCGCACCCAATCCAAGAGCATAAAGAATGACGATTAGTGATGAACCACCCTTCTCACCTGCAACAAGAACTTCTTCGCAGGCAATACCTTCTGGATATAACAAGGCCTCTTCAACGATGAAAACCCGCCTTAATGCAATGGTGAAAATAGTGCCCAGCACACCACCTAAAATGGCCACACAAAACACAGTTACGAAATTCATATCACCGGCAAATCCCATCACCAATAATGCAGGCATGGTGAAGATAATTCCTGCAGCCAATGATTCTCCAGCTGAAGTCATCGTTTGCACAACATTGTTCTCAAGAATTGTGACGTCTTTGAATTTCAACAATCGCAGCAAAAGCATAGACATCACCGCTGCTGGGATCGATGCGGACACAGTCATCCCCATATACAATCCAAGGTAGGTATTCGCAGCGGTCATTAATGCGCCAAGGATGATTCCAAGCACAATGGCACGTACAGTTAACTCAGCGACATTTTGATCCGCAGGCACATATGGTGTATGTGTGGCGGACATAGAGTGTCGACCTCAACACTGAATGTCAAACATCCGGTTATACAAACTGAAAATATCAGGTCCCTACAGGGACCTAGAACATGAGTATCATAAGCAAGGATGGTCCGCGACAATCTGTTCATATGCCAGCGGAAGCTGATAAGACCAAGCATCCCGAGGGGGATTGGCACACACTTACCAAAGACGAAGTGTTGCAATTATTGGATTCGCATGAGGATGGTTTGTCCAATTTTGAAGTCATTGAAAGACGTGACAAATATGGTTATAACAAACTCGATGAGAAACCACCCATACCTCGATGGGTTCGATTCTTAGAGCAGTTCCAAGATCCAATGGTTTACCTTTTGATTATCGCTGCACTAATTGCTTTTGTATTTGAAAAAGATGATATTGCAACTCCTATTTTCATTGTGATTGCCCTCACCCTCAATGCTTTCTTTGGATACCTTCAAGAATCTAAGGCAGAAGAAGCCATGGCTTCATTGAAAAAATTACTAGTCAGTCATTGTGTTGCACTGCGTGATGGTTCTGAATTCAAAGTGACCATAGACGAGCTCGTCCCTGGTGATATCATTTGGCTTGAAGATGGGTTGAATGTTCCTGCTGATGTTCGAATCATCGAAGTTAACCAACTGCTAATTGATGAGTCCAGCCTTACGGGTGAATCGAATGTGATCCACAAGCAGGTAGATCCTATTTCAGCAGACATGATTCTACAAGAACAGTCCAACATGGCCTTCATGGGGACGGTTGTTTCTAGCGGTCGGGCCAAAGCAATCGTAACGCGTGTTGGAATGAATACAATGCTTGGTACGATCGCATCGGGTATTAGCGATGTAACCACACCCAAAACCCCTCTTGAAGTGAAACTCGAGTCATTGGGTAAATTCCTAGGTTGGATTGCAATAACCTGTTCAGTTCTATTGATTCTACTACAAGTCGTAAAAAATTGGTTCGGACCAAGTGCACAAACAATGTCTGAAGTGATTGCTGAACAATTTTTGGTATCCGTCGTTATATTCGTTGCAATTGTTCCCGAAGGTTTGCCGATTATCTTGGTGATTTCACTTTCAATGGGTATGCGAAATATGGCGCGACAAAAAGCAATTGTACGGCGTATGAAAGCTGTTGAAACTTTGGGTTCAACGACGATTATTTGCACGGACAAAACCGGTACATTGACACGTAACGAAATGACGGTTAGAGCCTTCCTTGTCAACGGAGAGAGTTATGGCGTTTCAGGGCATGGTTTCGATCCAACGTTCGGTAAATTACAGAAAGATGGAACTGATTTACCTGAATCAGAGTTGGCCGAATTACATACGAACATCGCATTTAGGCAAGCGATTGCAACATGTTTGTTATGTCAAAATTCTAATCTTAATCTAATCGAAGATGAATGGCAGTCTGTTGGCGACCCTACAGATTCAGCTTGTGCTGTATTTGGATGGAAACTAAAGGAATCTGTCGATTCATACCGTCGAAGCCATCCACGATTCCGTGAATTTACATTTGACCGAACACGTAAACGCATGACCACAATTCACGAATTCGATGGGGAAAGATGGGCATTTTCCAAGGGGGCATTGGGGCCTTTCATGGGTATTGCGACCCATATTTATGAGGATGGAAAAATTGTTCCTTTAGAGGGACGCCATAAGGACATAATTTCTGAAATCAATCTTGAATATGCTTCTCGCGCGCTCCGTGTTCTTGCCTTGTGCGCGCGTAGGATACCAGATGATATCGACATTGATTCTGTCGAGGCTGTTGAAGATCAGATGATTTTCTTGGGCTTGGTTGGAATCATGGATCCACCTAGACCTGAAGTTAAAGATTCAATTTCAAAATGCCATGCCGCAGGTATTCGTGTTACAATGATTACAGGAGACCAGCGTATGACTGCTCAAGCAATCGGTTCTGAAATTGGTATCGTAATGGAGGATTCTGATCACATGAGTGGCAAGGAATTACGCGAATGCTCCGATTCTGAGTTACAGGAGAGGTTGAATACGGTCGCGGTATTCAGTCGCGTAACACCTGACCAGAAATTGCGTATCGTAGAACAGTTACAATCCCAGGGACATGTTGTTGCAATGACTGGAGATGGGGATAACGATGCCCCTGCACTTTCTCAAGCCAATATCGGTGTTGCAATGGGCAATACAGGCACCGACGTCGCTCGTGACGCATCAGACATGGTACTGCAGGATGATAACTTTTCGAATATTGTATCTGCTGTTGAGGAAGGCCGTAAGTTATACCTCAACATTCGAAATTTTGTACGTTATCAGATTTCCACCAACTTTTCTGCCGTATTGCTGATTGTAATTACTCCGTTCCTTTTCGGTTGGGAATTGCCATTAACTGTTACACAATTACTTGTCATTAATATCCTGATGGATGGTCCCCCCGCAGTAGCACTGGGCATTGAAAAACGGCACTCAGATGTCATGAATGAACCCCCCAGGGAACTGGATGAGTCTCTACCCAATGCCTCTGATCGGAGCGTTATTTTGATGTTGGGAATCGTCATGTTCTTGGGTACAGCAGCTGTGTTTTGGTTCTCAGGTGGGGGCATAATCAGTAGTGATGAACCATGTACTGAATTCGATGGTAGCATTGAAGAGAACTATCTAGATGGGAATGGAAATTGTGTAGTTGAAGTTTGGGAATCCGATGCGCAAGAGAGATTTGTAAAGGCTCAAACAATGGCGTTTTCTGTATTTGTATTGTTCCAATTGTTTAACGTGTTAAATTGTAGAAGCACAGATCGCAGTATTTTCGAACTTGGACTATTCAACAATCAAGCGATTACTGCATCGTTTTTAATCAGCGCATCGTTGCTACTATTTTTCGTCCAAGGTGCCTATCTGTCGATTCCTCTCGTTGGAATCCAAATCGGCGAATTACTATCCGTTGTACCTTTACAAGCAAATGATTGGCTAATCGTATTTGCAACTGCTTCTAGCGTATTCTTTTTCGATGAGGTTCGTAAACTCATCCAGCGTTCTTCTAACTGATCTCAAGGCGGTAAACGTATGAAATCTTGGGCATCTGATATTTCGTCCTGCGGTGTCAACGAGGATTGGCTAGTACGAATTGATGAGTTACTGCCACCAAGTGATTATTTTGAACCAGTGTTGAGGGAAATCGTTGAATCTCTGCGCAGCGGAAAACACATCACATTGGAACAGGGTGTAGAGTTGTGGAATTATCCAAACCTCAGTGCTGTAGCAACCCTTGCGACAGCATGCAAGCAAGCACGATTCGGTGATCAGGTATTCTTCAATTCAAACCTACATGTGAATCAAACCAATATCTGTACTTTAGCGTGCAAGTTTTGTGCATTCAGACGTGGCCCAAGGGCCAAGGATGCCTATGCCCTGAGTATTGACGAATTTATCGAAAGGATTCGCCCATATGAGACAATGATCGATGAAGTGCATACTGTGGGGGGATTACATCCTGAATGGGATGTTGACTATTACGAATCACTTTTTTCACGGGTAAAGAATGCATACCCACACATACACATCAAATCACTTTCAGCGGTGGAGGTTAAACACATCGCAGAAGTGAGTGGAATCAGTACATACGCTCTCTTATCGAGACTGAACAAGAGTGGACTCGATTCACTACCTGGTGGTGGCGCAGAAATCCTTGATGATGATGTTCGGAATGTGATTTGCAATGGCAAGGAATCTAGTGATGAATACATTTCAATTCATAGGGATGCGCATTCAGTCGGTATGCCTACCAACTGTACGATGTTGTTTGGTACGATTGAATCAGTTGAGCAAAGAATTGCACACCTCTGTAAATTGCGAGCATTGCAGGATGAAACCGGTGGTTTTCAGTGTTTTGTACCCTATCCATATCTTCCAGATAACTCGAGATTACCTGAAGCCCAATTGGCGAGTGGGAGTGAAGTACTTCGAATGATAGCAATTTCCAGGCTAATGTTGGATAATATCCCCCACATTAAGGCCTATCGAATGAATATTGGTGATCGTTTGTCAGAACTGGCACTTCACCATGGTGCTGATGATTTTGATGGAACCGTTGGACATGAGGAAATCATGCATGAGGCAGGTTCAGATTCAATCGTTGGGTATTCTAAATCAGAATTAACCAAGTTTATTTTTGAAGCGAAGGGGATGCCCGTTCAGAGGAATTCGAATTATACTAAATTCCGACGTTTTGATGATGATGATCGAGACATGGGTATCCGATTGCCAGTTACGAGTTCAGTGGGTGAATAGATGAACAGATGGCATCAAATTTTGGGCAGGGTTGCCTTTGTGAATTGTGACCCCCTATATCATGAATTGCCGCCGCCCTGGGAAGTCCTTTCCGCACCCCCATCATGGTTAACAGGGCACATTTTGAGGAAAGACTGCTTGATTGCGCCGATTCCAACTGCGGATTTTGCAAAGCATTCTGATCAGTTGCAATTACTTCCCGATATTTGCATTGCATCTACGGGTACTGTGGGGTCTGTGTTACTCTTTGGTGATCGGGATCCATCCCAAATGAGAGATATTGCACTACCCACCGACTCGGCAACATCACGAAAATTGTGTATGTGGATATTGGAGCAGATGGGATTTAACCCCCGTCCGGTAGATATGGGACCTGACCTAGGGCAAATGCTAGAACGATGTGATGGAGCACTGCTGATTGGTGATCGAGCACTGGATGAAGCATCTCGACATCCTGAATTGATTCGTATGGATTTAGGGAAGACATGGCTCGAGTTGACTGGTTTCCCAATGGTTTTTGCTGTCTATGCCGCCCATCGTGATGCCCCCGAACATCATTTGAAAGAAGCACATAATTTACTACAAAGACAATTAGAATCATACGAAAATTCTGATGTAAAAAGACAAGCAATCATTGATTCTACATCAAAACGTAGTGGATTTAGTAACGAACGTATTACACAATATTTTGAGGAGGTAAAATTGCGACTCGATACAGAAGGTGAAGAGGGACTGAAACATTTTCTCAATCAGGTGTGCGGTGTAACCGACTACCAAATAGTGGATATTTAGTCAATCATTTTTTGACTTCTTACGGCGAACTGGTCGCCGTTTCTTGCTATTCGAATCTGGTTGTTTTGATGTGATGAATGCAATCGCATCTGTCATGTCATCATCTACTTCTGGTTTCTTAGGTTGAGTTTTGATTTTCGAGTCGATGAGATGTGTAAATCCTACCGAATCATCACTTTCGCCACTAGTCGATTCACGCGTTTTGCGTGTGCGTTTTGATTTTGGAACTGATTCTTCAGATTCATAATTCTTCTTTTCAATATCCTTCTGAACAGCGCGGGGAGGTTTTGGTTTCTTTCGTAAGTCACGAGCTACAGCAGCTGGAGGGGTGGGTCGTTTTTTCTGCTTGACACCCACTTCCATCTCTTCGTCCCATGCTGCAACATCGTCTACCATTTGCTCCCACTCTTCGTCAGGCAATCGATCAATGGATTCATCTGCTTCCATTTCAGAAAAATCGACAGTGTTTTGATATCGACTGAATCCCATCCAAATTATGGAAATTGCGAAAATTGTGATGAAAGTAACCACATACCAATACGATATCAGTAAATCAATGGCAGATTCTACATTACTAGGCTCTTCGACCTCAGGTATATTGACGAGCAAATTCAAATCAGCATCACGCCGATTCCAAACTTCATAATCGACACGCGTACCACTGACATCTTCTATTTGCACGTGGATTGGGAAGGTGTGGACATTTTGTGCGATACTGGCCGAAGGTGTAGGCATTCCTGATTGGATGCTAATATTGTATGGAGCCTTCACAGCTGTTTGAATAGAACCCTCAATAAACCAGCTTACAGATATTCGTGTACCTCGATCGCTGTTCATTGTTCCATACAAATCCTCTGATTCAATGCTGCATTGTACCGAGGTGGGAAAGAAACTTTGACCCTCGATCTGCAAATAATTCGCCCATCTTGTGATAATTTCATTTTCATCATATTCTGAACAAATCGAATATTGCATTTGAGCAAATTCATCATTGTCTACGCGATGATTATTATTCAATGCAGTTGCCGATAAAATGCGTAAAAGTGAACTCTGTTCAGCATCCAAATGAATCGTTTCTATTGCAACAATACTATTGCCATTAACTGAAATGTCAAATTGACGAATAAACGCTTGATCGGGCTGTAAATGACAATTGGTGCCAGCCACACATATATTGTCATAGATATCCAAAATTCCATCACCATCGTCGTCTAAATCAGTGGAATCAGGAATGTTGTCCTGATCGGTATCCATTGTAGTTGGTATTTCCGTTGCAATGGATATTGATGATGAATAAAATGGCACTATCTTGGATTGAGTTGCGATGGCAACGGTTTCCTCAAATGGGTGGATTGCCATCATCACTGCATTATGACCCAAGTAAAGAGTACGTGATGTTTCGATTGGTAAAGTATTGTAATCTATGAAATCAATACGCCGATAATCTGGGAGATTTACTTGTGATGATAATACTGCAATTTCCCCATCACCTGGCAAAAATGACAATTGTGAACCGTTTGGGCTTATGTCATATTGACCAAAATATGATTGAGTAGTATCGTGATTTCTCAGGTATAATGAACCGCCACCAATCCAGGACATGATGGATCCATCATTGGAAAATTTGCAGTCTGTAATTGGGTGATTCGTCTCCCAACTATTTATTTCAATTTGATCAGAACGATTCCAGAGAATAACAATGCCATCACTAGAACCACTCAAGAGTTGGTTGCCATCTGTGGAATGATCAAGACATGATATGTCTCCAGAGTGTGGGGTTGGATAGGTATGTAGTAAATCTAGATTAGAACCCGTGCCCTCATTGATTTTCCATTCTGCAATGTCTCCTTCTTCGGTCGCAGTTGCAAATGATGTGTCATTCGGCGATATACTGATTCGATCTACATTGATTCCATTTTCAGTATGCATTGCTCGTACATATTCACCGTCAACCAATTCATAGACGACTGTTGCGGGTGTATTGGGGAGTAAACTTTCCATCCCAATCAACAAAAATCGCGCGTCAGAAGTGAAATCCAGGGATTGTACGAAGAAATCAACATGAAAATTTTGCTTCGTATTTTTCGTAGTCGCATCTACAATCATCACGGTTGACTCATGTGCACTGGCTAGAATATCACCATTTGGGCTGAATGAAACGGCACTACCATATCCATATTCTGATTTTCCCGCTCCTGCCCAAGCCATACCACTGTAGGCTGATGCAAAAGGTGCGAATGTGACTAAAACCATCGATAGAATAAGCAGGAAACTGCAGGAACCGCGTTTGTTCAAGACTATACTAGCCACGATAGTTGGTAGGAGACGCCATTCAAAGGCATTGCGCTAGATTTCTGGCTGTAATGGGGATTGAAAATTAATGGCCAATGAAATCAATGTCTTCTGGCTTGAAATTCGCATCAATCATCCCAATATTTTGAGCATCAGTGAGAAATTTTCTAATGCTAGAACGGCCATCATCACCATAATCGATCGTGCGTTCATTGACATACATCTGAACGAATTTAGAATTCGTTTGTTCATCAATCCCACGGCCCCACTGAATGGCAAATTCCAACGCCGCCTCTGGCTCTTTGATACTGTGTTCAATCGACATCTTGACCCATTCTGAAATTTGTTTACATGCCTCTTCGCCAAGGTCACGACGAACTACATTACCACCCAATGGAAGGGGCCAGCCGTCATTATTTTCATTCCACCATACACCCAGATCCAAGAGTAAGTTCAGGCCTTCATCTGCCCAAGTCAGCTGCCCTTCATGAATGATTACACCAGAAGCGAATTCACCTGACTGGATACGAGGAATTATTTCGTCAAATGGGACAACTGCAATGTCAACATCTCCACAAGCCAAATTGAGTGCAAGATATGCACTGGTTTTGAGACCAGGGACAGCAATTGTTCCACGGCATGCCTCTTCAAGACTGATATCCTTGTTAGTAACCAACATTGGTCCATATCCCTCACCCATTGAAGCTCCACAATTCATTAGTGCGTACTGTGCGCTAATCTCGGGATAGGCATGGATACTGACTGCGCTCACTTCATATTCGCCTTTCAGGGCCTTCTGGTTCAGTGTTTCAATATCCAGTAAAACATGCTCAAACCTGTATCCTGGTGTAGGGAAGACCCCAGTTGTCAGGGCGTGAAACATGAAAGCATCATCTGGGTCAGGAGAGTGTCCTACACGAATAGTCTGCACAACATCATCGTCTACCATGACACTCCGTGCAGCGTTGCCCATTTGACAGATTCGGCGTGAAGAACTCAAGTGTTCAACAGCGCCCTTATTAGCCGACCTCCATTGGGAAAGTTGAAGCATATGGTTGACAAGTCGAGATTGGCTATTTCCAAGGGTCAATTGGGCCCTGTTTGTGATTCATGTGGGACATTGATGACATTCGGTGAATCTTGTACTATTGACGAGCGTTATGTCTGTTGGGACTGTTACGTTAAATTGACTGGGGCTGACACCTCTACTGACTCGGATTCAAATCCTGGCTTGCGAATGTCGTAAGCGTCGCATTCAATAGCCCCCGTGCTCACAACACATTTGGTGACTTGATGTCTGTTGGCTGGGCTCGATACGCGTTCAAGTTCGGTGAGTATTACAAGAATTGCAAAATCGATGATATGTGGTATCCACCACGACTGCGTACACGAGAATGGATGTTTGATGGATTCGACGATCGCCCGCCTGAAAGGCATCGAGGTTTTCGCAAACCCAACGAATTAATGGCTCATGTCATCCGAAAAATTCCAAAGAGCTGCTTTTATTCGACTGCGTACTACCGTGACCCTAACCAGCGTTTGATGAAAGAAAAGGGCCTTCAAGGGTCCGATCTCATTTTCGATTTGGATGGGGATCACTTACCAGGTGTTACAGATGGTGACTTTCCTACCATGATACATGTAATTCAGGAACAAGCCCATCAGTTATGGAATGACTTCCTAGAACCTGAATTTGGTTTCGATGAAAAATACCTACAAGTTACATTCTCAGGACACCGCGGATTCCACTTGCATTATAGATCACCAGATATTTGGGAATTGGATTCACAAGCCAGACGTGAAATCGTGTCTCATATCAAAGGGGAGGGGGTCGACGTGGGGGTATTGATGGATGGTCCAGATTGTGCTTGGAAAAGACGAATCGTTTCGGGTGTTGATTCAGTACTAAACAAACTTGATTATGTTGCGAATGATGATTCACAAGGTCGGAGTTCGATGAAAGAACTCAAGGCGATTATTGATTCGAGAATCGGTACGCCAGGATGTAAGGTACGCAGTTGTGGAATCAAATCAATCCAAGCCATCGCTGAGAAAGTCCAAGATCAAGGTCGTCGAAATCGACTCATCGATGGATTTAGCACTGGTGAACTCAAACCTGTTTTTGGTGGCAGGAAAGGTGGTGGGGAATATGACAATATTTTCTTTGAATTGGTCAAAGGTGATCGGTCTGTAGTATTGGGCAATGCCGGCGAAACGGATGAGGTAGTTACGATTGATTTGAAACGTGTCATACGATGGCCAACAAGTCTACATGGAAAGTCTGGAATGAAGGTCGTCGAATTCCCCCTAGAACGACTTAATCCAAATGCTGGAAATGCATTCGATCCACTGACTGAAGCAGTTCCTTGGAATATGGGTTCACCTGATGTCAAAGTGAAGGCGATAAAATCAGATGTAATATATCGGATCGGTAACAGTGAAGGTCAATTGAGTGAGGGTGAAATCTACAATGTTGATGAAGCCACTGCAACATTTTTGATTCTAAAAAAGTGGGCTGAACCTGTCGCATAAATCGCCACCAACTACGTTGGTGTGGAAGGACTAGCGCAGCATAC
>CEOP01002794.1_pt1 | contig 25000 bp, 10 predicted proteins | sample 361301 | NCBI WGS metagenome assembly CEOP01 (sample SAMEA2619548, study PRJEB7988) | marine metagenome | biome: marine biome (ENVO:00000447); feature: deep chlorophyll maximum layer (ENVO:xxxxxxxx); material: "saline water (ENVO:00002010), including plankton (ENVO:xxxxxxxx)" | depth 55 m
CCAAGGCACGTTCAACGCGTATTCGTCAATTGTTGTTCGAATCCTGTTCTGTTCCTCATCGGACAGATGTCCGCCGAGTTTACTGCCTTCGATATCTGCCATGCGGCAAATCTGTCCGGCCGATCGCTTTCCGACTCCCGGGATGGAAGTCAGGCCTTGCGCAATCGGTCGAAGACCATCGATGTCAGAGTCGGCGAGCCTCAGGATGTAGGAGAAATCCTCTCCTAGTTCTGCTTCATTCACTTTTGCCATAGTACGGTTCCCCCGTGTTCATCGGTTGCCCGATGGCCCTTAAAGGGCATCCCGCCGACCTGCCCTCCATATTTGAAGGAGACGGCCGCCCCTACGGGGCGTGAAGAGGTGAGAATTTACCAGGTTGGCCCAGAATCCGGTATTTTTTCTTCTTCAGGTGTGTTTTTGCTATTTTTCAAGCATGTTTGCAGACGATGTAGAGCGTGTGGCTACCACTGCCTCTCTCAAGATCGAGGTCGACCATGAATCCGTTCGCTCCATCGAATTCCTTCATCGATTTATCGAGCCTGCGCTGGAGGGTTGGGTGAAGGTCGGGGTCGAGGCTACAGCGCAGGGTGATTTTCCCAACTCCGTTGCGAGCTGCCGCCGCCGCCGTCTGCTCGATGGTGTGCAATTCAGGAGGCGTGAGTCTATGCTGGACAATTTCTCCGCTGGCGACAACAAAGGCGTCGATTTCCTCATCTTTGTTTAGGCGCTCTGTGGAGATGAGGAGTGGGCGACGACCATCGAGTCGCAGCCATGAGTGTCCGACGCCTTCAGGCAGGGCTCGTTCGAGCCAGGACTCTTGCAGCCCTGATTGAACGAGGGCAGGGTCGACGATTGTCAAGTGGGCACCGAATGGCGGAGGTTTACTCATTGAGACCTCTTCTGATTCAGCAATCTTACCCTCGATTGTAGCCATGATGTTCTTCCTTCCCATTCTCACACATCGGGATGGGGATTTGGATGATAGAGAACCTATCCAGACTGAGAGTCGATCGATTCTACCACCTCCTTGGCTGAGGTATTCCCAAGTTCGTGTGATACCGGGGAAGGTGGTCTCGATAGTGGCATCAACGAGGGCTCGTTGGTCTTCATTGAGTCTTGGTGAAAGATCTAGCAGAACCGCGGGTCCGCGTGGCCCTATCTCGAGATGTTTAGACCAGGCTTTCATCAATGGTCCAATCGCTGGTTGCATCTCATCGATTTCATGTCTTTGTGCGTCTCGAGGGCGAGCTGGGTCCAGATGTAGCATACCGATTGGTGGGTGCGCCCTCGTTCCAGACTCTCGCAGACTATTCCAATAGGCGATGATAGCATTCTCGGCGTCGGTTCCGTCGCCGACCAATACGCGGTCCATTGATCTCTGGAGGTCTCCAGACTCTCCGGCTGAGTGCATATTTGCCGCACATAAGAGGCCGATATTCGGATCGAGTTCGATTGCCAATCCCGGTCGCTTTAGTCCGGCAGTCAATGCTACCAATTGCACTCCGCTACCTGCGGCCGCATCGAGAATCACTCCGGCGGGTAACTCGGCCGCTTCAATTTGCGTCGCCCGCACCTGTGCGACCGACCATGGAGTAGAGAGCCTGCGCACGTCCTCAGTCATGTGAAAGGCAGGCTCTCCCTTGCGGGCAGAGTTGGCCTTGGCGACCTTGGAAGCGCGCTTGACAAGGTCATCTGAGGGTCGAAGAGCGAAGTGGGTTGGCTCCTCGTTCATGGTTTCCGCTCCCTTGTCGAGGTCAAGTCCTTTTCGCGCGCTAGTGGTCTCAAATGGTCGCTCTATCGACCTTCAACTCAAAGCGCAACCACGACTCTTGAAGTTCGTGTCCGTCGCTATTTCCGTAAGCAATTGGTGGCGGTAGCAAAGTTGTGTGGGTAGTCCCGGTATCGATGCCTGGAATCAGTCCTCTATCCTCATCAATGTCGAGTCCAATCGCCGACCAACCGAATCCCTTGATGTAATTCGAATCATCTCCCGCTGTAACGACGAGGTCACCTTCATCCAGCAGCTCATTCGTGTCGGCGTCCCACACCTTGTAGTGGACCGCGAGGCTATCTCCGTCACTGGCGTGAATTTCACGTGCTTCGGTTCCCTCGAAGATATGGACGTCGAGCAGGACTTCGGCCTCAGGAACTCGCAGGTGAGAGGCCTCGATGGTGATGTCGTGCTCGGTAACCTCACTTTCCAATTCAATCTCAACGATTGCAGTGCCATTAGGTTCGATAGGATCGAGCGTCATATCGCTATCACCCTCTGATGCGAAGACAACCTCGCCTCCTGCGATTTCAAGCACGAGGTCGAGCGTCTGATCTCCTCGGTTGTAGATTACAACGCTGGCTCGGTCCCCATCGCCCTGATGCTCCCAATCACAACGCAATTCTCCTGGATAGAGAAATACATCATCTTGGTCAGCAAGCACATCTGGCCAGTTCCACTCTCCAAGACGTGAGTCGCAGGTATCGAAGAGTAGATCGATTTCCCAGTACCATCGCTCATTTTCATCCTTCAGTAGGTCCTTATCGGTCACTGAGAACGCATCTTCATTATTCTTGGCGAAGTCATAGACGCTGTATCCAACGACGATTGTTGAGATGATTAGTAGCGCCGCGGTGGCCAAAGAAAGTAGAATCGCGGCGCGTGGAATCGCCATTTCATTGATCCCGAGTGGCACGGTTGGGTGCTCCACCTCATCAGGGGTGTCCGATATCCAACTGCCTGACACGATGTTGTTCCCGCACCCGCCCGTCATCAAACTTGGTATGCGACGTTATTCCTCGATCCGCTCTGAAAACGTATCACTGCAGGTCGATTAAACAATTCAATTGCACGAAGACACACACTCGCCACTAAGCCGTCAGTCTCTCAGTATGGCTTCCTCGTTGCGTTGTCCCAACCAAGTGACGAGAGCGAGTTCAGCGCCGATGACCGCGAGCAGCAAGAATAGGCCGCCGGCGTTGATGCTGCCCGATGCCCCCAGCATCAGCAAGGCCACTCCACTTCCCAGCACCAAATCGACCAGCCCCCAAACTCGCAGAATACGGCGTAAGTGAAGGATTCCGACGACCCACAGGGTTGTCGACATGGCAAAGAGTGCGACTGGATAGAACATTGCTTCGTTGACAGATAGAAGACCAGTGAATAGCAGAATATGGCCATCGACAGCCGCCATCATCGTCCAGTGACCATCGCGCATCGGTACCGCCGCTCCGACCAGAATCAACATCATCACCCCTCCTCCAAGGATGATCCAATCGAGATTATCTCCGATTGCTGGCAATATGTTGCTGAGAGAAAACAGGGCTAATGGGGCGCAGAGGATTGCTAATCCGACTGCTTCGACCTGACGATGTTTGCGTCCCGACAAAATAGCGTTGGCTACTGCGAGGATTGCAGCTGGTCCCCATGAAATCATGACGATTGCGAGGGTTCGCATTCCTCGACCAGAGCTGGATTGGTGTGAATCTCGACCGACGCTCGTCCTGCGAGCGTCAATCATTGCATCAATGCCAATCGTGAATATGAGGAGGGTTTCGAGTAGAAGCCATGGAATCTGCCATTCGATGAAATCACCGCTGAATGGATCGACGGTGAACGGGGCAGGAAGTGACTCAACCATCACCGCCCCGAGTAATCTTCCGAGAACCAAAGGCAGGACGAACCAATCGAGAGCGATTGGGATTCGGTCGAGAAGGTTGTCCTGTCGGTAAAGAGAGATAATGACGAATTGGAGAATGAGAATTGTCACGACGGCCATATCGAGCAATTGTGCATTACTTCCACCGGGGCCGATATGACCGGCGACGAGGGCTAAAGTCAATCCAATAATCGCGTATGCAATCGGCATCTCCATACCGAGAACAGTCGGTAAGTCGAGTTCGAGTTGTTTTGTCCTTAGACGAGCGATGGTGACGAGCAGTGTTGCGAAAACTCCTGCGATTAGAAGGACGATTGGGGAGGAAGCGAACAGCATTCCCCAAACGATTGTCGCACCGAGAATGAGAATGAGGACTAGGAGTACAATCGTCGGTCGGTGCGAGACATCGGTTGTGTAGAGATCAGCATCATCGTCTGCTGATGTGAGGTCGCGTCGCTTCTTTCGCTTGGCTTCGAGTTCTGCACGTCGCGGGTCATATCCATCGATTCCCCCCGCGCCTCCACTTAGCATGACTTCAGCCTCGCGGCCTACCATCGCCAAGCGCTCGTCGCGCTGGGTAATCGATTTCAGCTCAGCGCGAATCTCTCCACGCGCAACTAACCATAGCGAACTGAGTGCGAAAAGGCCTAGCCCGGCCATGGTTGCTGTATCGTTGTTCAATTGCACTGAGAGGCCGATGGTGATTACCAACAACCAGAGTGCCGCCGCCGCCGGCTTGAGCAATTTCTCCATCTTTTCCGCGCGCGGGAGATAAATCGCCATCACCGCACCAGTGCTGGCAACTGCTGTGAGAGAAATATCGAGGTCAGGAAGAGAGTCGGTCGCCTCGAGTATTCTCGCCGGCTCATTTGTTGAGATGGCGATTAGGAGTGGCAATGACATCAGAGCGATTCCATTGGTGAATCGAGGCTCGTCATCGGGCTCTCCGCGATAGAGAATTGATCCGGTCGCAACGAGAATCAGAAGAACCCACATTTCGTCAAGCCCGTGTTTCCACCCAAGCATCGCAGCGCTGACAGCGATAATCGCCAGCAACGCCACTGCGCCTCCTAGCCTCTGTCCAACGAATTCAGCCCCAAGATGGGCCGCTGACACCGCCCCGACGACTACGAGTAAAGTGAGGGCGGTGAATCCTCCAGCATGTGCCATGACGATGATTGTGATCATCGGCAGCCAGAGTCCCATCGACCATAATTGCAGAGCGCCGGAATCACGAATCGAAGCCGAGATTTCGGTGATTCCGAGGAATCCTGCTGCCAGATTGACCCCAGTCGACCCCATCTGCAGATTGACTATGAGCATCAATCCGACCGAGATTACAAGATAGATGGCGAATGGAATCGGAGCCAGTTCAATCAAATTTCCTGGGTCGGACCACCCATTCGTTATCATCACAGTTCGAATCGCCTCGATGACAATTTCCTGCAACAATACCCAAGCCCACGGCAGCAGAACTGTAGCGCCCGCGAGCGAGGGGGCCTTGCGTATCACAGCGAGCACGGCAGTTCCGATGTGCAGCGTCGTCAGCAAAGCTAGGAGAGCCAATCCACCGTCGCCGCCAGCGGCCTTAGACTCGGCTGGAATCAGAATTACTACGAGCACCAGAACGCCGACTGAACCTACCCAAAGAACGCGGTCAGTCACGCGGTTTTGGTCACGCAGCATGACGAATCCGGTAAGAATCGTAGCAAAGATAGTGAAAGTTTCGTAGCGGTCGAAAAGTGAGATGGATTCAGTTAAATCCCCAAAGATGAGAAGCAGCGAGAATAACATTCCACCTGCCAATAATGGAATGGCCACCCTGAGCTTCTCTACTCCTCGCACGACGAGATAAGAGCCGCCGAAGGCGCCGGCGAGGAATGTCACCATTCCGAGCGCGAAGCCGGAGTCCTCTCGGCTGGAAGCGACTGCCATGAGGGCTCCGACCATTCCGAGAGAAATCGATACGCCCCAGAGTCCCGGTTGGCCCAAGCCAGCCGCCTTGAATCCCTGAGAGAACCAATTGTCTTCACGCGCGAAGCGCGCTGCCATGGCTGCGTTTAGACCAGTGATTACCATTAGGAGCAGGAAGAGAATCAGTGGTGTATCGAGGGGTTCTATCACCAGAGAGCCAGCGGTGAATCCATTGGTGACGGCGTGCATTCCTATCCATAGGTTAGAGGCTGCGACACCGAGGGCTGCCAAGTTACCAGAGCCTCGGTGTAAGGCGAGTCCGTGGAGCAGTAGCGTTGCGACGAGAATCATCACAGCGACTCCGACCTCTCCTCCAATCGAGCCCGCCGTTGAGCCAATCGCCAAGAGAACCAACGTGGCTTGGGCCGCAATCGCATCGTGATCGTGGCGGTAGGCGACGAAGACGTTGAGAGCGACGAGGAGAATCAATAGGATAGCGAGGGCTTCAACAGAAATAGGGAAAATTCCACCTAATTCCCAACGATTCAACTCAATTGCAAGCCCATAGAGGACCTTCATCGAAATGATGACCCACGAAACTCCCAGTAGATGCAAGTCTGGATTTGGCACCCAGCGCTCGCCGAGTGTGAAGCCGGTTACGGCGAGCGCCAAGAGCAAAATCAGAGAGACGAGAGGCGTGAAAGCCGTTCCAGCGACTACGCTCAGTGCACTGAAAACGAAAATCATCGCTACCATCAGTGACCAATTGACTCGGCGTTCACCATCTTTCGCCATCGAGGTAACGATATCATCCTCGGGAGCCGATAGTACACTTCCGTCGGCCTGAATAGCTCCTGCTTCGGTTCCCGATGTTTCGGCGAATGGATCGAAAACATCGCCGAGAGCTTCATCGATTTCGGGCTTTGAATCGGAGTTAGGAGATGTTGGTTCCTGCTCGGATGCATTGGAGCGGATGTCTTCCAATCCGAGATCATCGATGTCGATGTTGCCGCCCATCTTGAAGCGACGCTCGCGAATCACGCGGTCGTCTTTCTCATCACTCACGCGCGCGACAGGCACGGCATCCGGCGATAACCGCATCCCCGTCGGGCCAAGTCAAACGATGTATGCGTGCGATCATGAGTTTAGCGAGAGATTCGCACTGGCAGGCATCCGTAATAGTTGAAAGCCAATTGTCAGCGTCGGTCATCATGGAGAGCACCTCCCGCTCGTCCACTCCGGCTTCCTTCGCGACCACGCTGGCGTCTCATGGCCTCGATCCCAGTGGCGCAGTACATTGGAATCTCGATGCCAGTGAGCTCCATGAGCGCGCCGTAGAGCGTGGTGAAGCACAACTCACCGCACACAATGTCTTGCTCGCCACTACCGGCGAGCGCACAGGACGCTCGCCGAACGACCGATTCATCGTCGACGAACCCGGTCTAGCTGACCTTGTTTGGTGGGGTAAGGTGAACAAGCCGACAAGTCGCAATGTCTTCGAAGGGCTGTTGGAGAAGGTCAGAGCCCACTTGGATGCGGCTGACGAACTTTTCGTGAAGGATGCTCACTGCGGTGCAGATTCAAATTATGCCATGCCTGTGCGATTGGTTACCGAGAAGGCATGGCACGCTGCTTTCTATCACAATATGTTCGTTCGCAGCGATCCAGCCGATCTCACCGAGCACGTTCCACAATACACGATTCTACACGCGCCTGAGCTACGCGCGGATCCGAAGACCGATGGAACAAACTCGGAGGTCTTCGTCATTCTAGCTCTCGACCGAGGCCTGGTAATCATCGGTGGAACCCACTACGCGGGCGAGATTAAGAAGGCGATTTTCACAATTATGAATCACATTCTTCCAGGACAGGGAATCATGCCGATGCACTGCTCAGCTAATACTGACGGCACCGATGCAGCCCTCTTTTTCGGACTCTCCGGGACTGGAAAGACAACTCTCTCGGCAGACCCTGAAAGGGCTTTGGTTGGTGACGATGAGCATGGGTGGTCCGATGATGGAGTATTCAACTTCGAAGGTGGGTGCTATGCCAAGCTCATCGGATTGTCTGAGGTGGATGAGCCTGAGATTTTTGCTACGACAAGGATGCCAGGGACTATCCTTGAGAATGTCATTCTAGATGCCTCGGGTGTACCCGACTTCGATAATGGAACCTTGACTCAGAATACACGCGGTTCGTATCCTATTGAAGCGATTGAGAATCGTACTGAGGATTCTACTGCAGGTCATCCAAAGAATGTTGTTTTCCTGACCTGCGATGCCTTCGGCGTCCTACCTCCGCTCTCTCGTCTGACGCCAGAACAGGCAGCTTACCACTTCATGTCAGGATATACAGCGAAGGTCGCTGGGACTGAGATTGGTGTAACAGAACCTCAAGCGACCTTCTCTACATGTTTCGGCGCGCCATTCATGCCGCGTCATCCGAGCATGTACGCTGACTTGCTTTCGAACAAAATTAGCGAGCAGAATGCGAACTGCTGGCTAATCAACACCGGCTGGATTGCCGGCGGTTACGGCGAATCCAGCCGAATCAAGATACGCTGGACGCGCGCGCTGCTGAATGCTGCATTGCGCGGCGATCTTGACGATGTCGTCTTCGTTCGTGATGAGCGCTTCGGGTTTTCCGTTCCAACTGAGTGCGAGGGTGTTCCGAGCGAAATAATGCAGCCGCGCGATACTTGGACCGACAAGACTCGTTACGATAATGTGGCGAATTTGCTGGCTCAAATGTTCATCGAGAATTTTGAACAATACGAATCCGGGTGTTCTGCTGAGGTCCTTTCCTCAGCCCCTCAAGTCATTGAGTGAGAATCGCGGTGATTGCAGGATTCAAATCTGTAAGATACACCGCTATCGAAGCCTATTTCAGAGACGCGCAAAATCGCTGATTGATGAGCGACGACTCAATACCAGCGGCAGACGAATTACACGTCGTCACTGGAGCATTCGGCTATACTGGCAGATGGATTGCTCACCAATTGTTGTCAGAAGGTAAACGCGTTCGAACCCTGACTAATGCGGTGGGCAGAGACGACCCATTCGATGGTGCTGTTGAGGTTCATCCCCTAGACTTCGATGACCATGATTCGCTCGTTGAGTCGCTTCGCGGAGCAGATGTGTTGTACAATACATACTGGGTAAGGTACAATGACGAGGGAAGAAAATTCGATCATGACGTCGCGGTGAGGAATTGTACGAAGATGTTTGAGGCTGCAGCAGAGGCTGGTGTTCGGCGGGTCATCCATTTCAGCGTAGCAAACCCAGACCAAGCACCAGGATGGTCCTACTTTCGCGGCAAGGTTGAGAGCGAAAGAATACTGCGAGAATCGGGACACTCCTACGCTATAGTTCGCCCAACAGTCCTGTTTGGAGGTGGGCGCAACGTGCTCGTAAACAACATCGCTTGGATGCTAAGATACATACCGATATTCGGAGTATTTGGCTTCGGAAAATATCCCATTCAACCAGTTCATGTTCGTGATGTAGCGCGGATTTCAATCGATTTAGGCGCGGGTGAAGAAAACATCACGCGCGATGCGGCAGGACCTGAGACCTATCTCTACCGAGATTTCGTTCGACTCATTGCCAGAAGCATCGGGGTTCGCCGCCTGATTCTACCCATGCCTCCACTTCTAGCCTGGATGGCGGGACAGGTCATGGGGGTATTCGTGCGCGATATGGTGATCACCCGCGCTGAAATCAAGGGGTTGATGCGCGGTCTTGTTTCTTCAGATGAGGAGCCACTCGGAACCATTCGCTTCAGCGAATGGATGGAGCGTCGAGGGCCTGAGATTGGACGTCATTATCACAACGACCTGAAAGAACGAATTTACAAAAATTAAATTTCTACGTGACTTTCAAATTTCACTCTGTATATTGACGCAGAGATTCTACTGAGTTGCAGTCAAGCGAGATCACAGTCGCTGCTGAGCGTGTCGCTGCGCATCAACGGCCGTAATCGCAGCCATGTGAACCACCTGGCGTACCGAGTCACCGCGCTGCAGCACGTGTGCCGGCTTTGCAAGCCCTTCGAGAATTGGTCCAGTCATCTCAGCTCCAGCGATTCGCTGAAGCAATTTGTATGCTATATTCGCGGAAGCGAGATTCGGACAGACGAGAACATTTGCTGAGCCTTCGAACTCCATGAATGGGAATTCCTTCTGGCGGTCAGGAACCAGTGCAGTATCCGCCTGCATCGGCCCGTCGATGATCAAATCATTATCCAGCTCACGGGCCATCGAGATTGCTTCTTCGATTCGGTCGGTGCGCAATTCTCCAGAGGTGCCGAAATTAGAGAAGGAGAGCATCGCTACCTTCGGTTTTACTCCGAACCGGCGTGCAACGCGAGCGGTCTGTACAGCGATTTCAGCGAGTGTGCGCGAATCAGGATAGATATTGATCGTCGCATCAGCGATGAACATCAATTGACCATTTACGGTCATCATGTAGAGCCCAACAATGCGATGTGCAGAGGGGTCGGGTCCGATGGTTTGCAGACATGGCTTGACGATGTCTGGATATTGGTGGGCGATGCCACCGAGATAACCGTCAGCATCGCCGCAGTGCACCATCATCGGTCCAAAATAATTCGGCGACTTGAGCAGGCTAACAGCGTCGCGCCGCGTGACGCCCTTGCGTCCGCGTAACTTGTGGAATTCATCGGCATAATCACCACGCCTACGAGGGTCGTATCGAACATCAATAGTCTCGCATTCGAAGTTCAGTCCGTGCTCTTCCTTCACCGCCTCAATACGCTCGGGGTGTCCAAGTAGGATTGGATCACAGATTCCCTCAGCGATACATTGTGCCGCCGCCTTGATGATAGTAGGCTCATCTCCTTCTGAGAAGACGATTCGCTTTCTATCACGCTTTGCTCGATTGATGACGTTACGCATAATCGAGCGAGTCAATCCTAGTCGAGCCTCAAGCGTCTCCTTGTAATTCTCAACGTCGAATTCATCTGCTCCGATGTGAGCAACGCCTTCGTTAACTGCTGCCTCGGCAACAGCACTCGCCTCCCAGATGAGAACGCGAGCATCGAATGGCTTTGGAATCAGATATTCTGGGCCGAACTGCATCTGCTCGCCCCCGTAAGCCGCAGCGACGTCATCAGGAACCGGCTCCTTCGCCAATTCTGCGAGAGCCTTCGTCGCTGCCATTTTCATGCCTTCAGTAATCTCAGTAGCACGTACATCGAGAGCGCCGCGGAAGATGTATGGGAATCCGAGAACATTGTTGATCTGATTTGCGAAATCGGAACGTCCAGTTGCAGTAATTGCATCATCTCGCACCGCTAGAACCTCAGAAGGAAGAATCTCTGGATCGGGATTTGCAAGAGCAAAGATCAGTGGGCGCTCAGCCATGCTTGCAACCATCTCACCAGATACCAATCCGCCGCGTGACAATCCCAAGAAGACATCAGCATCGACCATAGCCTCAGCCAAACCACCGTCAGGAACATCTCGGGCGAAATTTGCCTTGTACTCGTTCAATTCGCCAGCAGCCTCACGCGTCTTAGTCAGAATCCCCTTTGAATCACACATCAGTAAATTCTCAGGAGCAACACCGAGACGCAGATAATGCGTAGCACACGATATCGCACTCGCTCCAGCGCCAGAAATCACTACCTTGACTGCTGAGGCTTCTTTCTCAACAATCTCCAGTGCATTGAGGAGCGCAGCACCTGAGATAATTGCGGTACCGTGTTGATCATCGTGCATCACAGGAATATCGAGCTCAGAAACCAGCCTGCGCTCGATCTCAAAGCACTCAGGCGCCTTGATGTCCTCGAGGTTGATTCCACCAAAGGTCGGAGCAATTGCTTTGACCGCCTCAACGAATTCATCGACATCAATTCGGTCAACCTCGATATCAAACACATCGATATCAGCGAATGCCTTGAACAACAGACCCTTTCCTTCCATCACAGGTTTGCCAGCAAGGGCACCGATATCACCCAAGCCAAGAACAGCGGTACCATTGCTGATGACGGCCACCAAATTACCCTTCGAAGTGTACTTGTAAGCGTCATCGGGATTCGCCGCAATTTCCTCACAAGGATAGGCAACGCCCGGAGAGTAAGCCAAGGACAATTCTCGAGCGGTTCCGTGAGGTTTTGTCGGTTCGACGCGGATCTTCCCAGCAGGGGCAGCTGCATGGTAATCGAGAGCTTCCTTGCGCAGACGGTCGTCAGTCATGTCAAACCCTCGAGGTTTTTCGGGCCACCCCCTCCTCTTTGATGCTATCCTCCTGTCTTCGAGATAATTATCAGCCCGCAGGACAGCGCTTCTCTATCTCTTCCCTCCCTCCTATAGAGGGAGACTCAAGACAAAATCACCAACCCATGCCTTTCATAATGGGAACAAGCAGGCCAATGGTTCGTGCCCATGTCTTTTCGTCAGCCGATGCAGAGGAAGCGGAGGTCTGCTCTGCTACTCGCCATGCTGATGGTAATGCTGCCCTGGTCAGCCTATTCTGGTGCTGACGAGCTGGTTTCTGAGCAGGATTCGAGGCAGGTTGTTCAGACCGCTTGGGGCGCCTCGGGGAGTAATGATACAGGTTGGATTGATCTTGTTGCGACGGGAGCAGATCCGGCGAATGGAACCTATGCTTACAGCGATTTGTTTCTGCCGTTCGCTCCCGGTGCAGAAATCTCTAATTTGACATTCGAGATTTCAGTCAATGGTTCAGCTGGCTATTGGGCGAATGAGCCTCAACTGACATTGATGGATACTCAAACACCGATCCTCGACTGGCGAGGATACGGTGATCTTGGTAGGCAGGACGAGATGGAAAATAATCCACCGACCGTTCTCAATGGAACTTTAGATACTCATTTGCGTCCCAATTCAATCTCTGACGCCTCGTGGGAATTACCTGCAGGCGTTTCTTTGACAGACATGGTGATCGAGGCGTTGCGACCTGCCGACCCGAAGATTTCGTTTTCGGTGCAGGATGTTGAGATCCACGACAGCGCCGTAAATCCGGTCGACGGCCGATTGTACATTCTTCTTGATGATGATCTACTCCATCTCGACGCTCGGGCTCAGAAACCAATCGTCGATATCGAAGTAGGAATTATGGGCAGATCGCTGGGAATCGACGAAGACGCCGGCAGGTTGCTGATTGGCACAGAAAATGGATCGGTACTTTCTCGTAGCTTCTCAGATTCGTCGATGCTTCCTGATTTGTTGATTGGCGATGACTCAGATGATTCTGGTATCCACGCTATTGCCGTCGATGATTATGGGACCATCTGGGCTGCTGGATTCTGCACTGTGCATTACAGGACTATGAGTGCCAATGATTGGACAGAGTACGATTATTGTCAGACTCTGAATATCGAGACACCCTCTGACATTCTAATCATCGGCGATAGAGTCCATCTCGCCACGAGCACCGCTGGAGTCCACCTTCTCGATTTCACTACGAGTTCTTCCTCAGGGAGTGTCTCTGTAACAATTGATTCACACACGGTGTGGAATACCCAGAACTTCCTTTCTTCCAACTTCATCACCGACTTAGCAGTGGTTGGTAATCATCTCCTTATCGCTACTTATGACTCTGGAATCAATCGTCGCGATCTCGCCTCTCAATCTTGGATGGTGACTTGGTCGACGAGCAATTGGCTCTCTTCAAACCAAGTCCACGGACTGTCGGTCACTGATGGTTGGCTCCACATTCTCGCTGGTGCCGTGGTACACGCCTACGACACGAATTCGCTCATCTTCCGCTCGCAGAATCAATTGACAGATCTCGGTCTGTATGAAAATGGAGCGATGGCGATTCCATGGCCGGCGCACGCCGGTCGCGGCCCTAACTCCCCGACCGCATTATTCAGCGATGGTTCGGGTACGCTTGGCATGTTGGTTGGCGAGACGCCTGCCGGCACCCTGACTTTGGTCAGTAGCCCATCTACAGACGGGATGACGGTCGTATCTCACATCGAGGATGGAGAGATGGGAGAAATCTGGATTGCTAGTAACAAGATCATCGATCGCTTTGACGAATCGGACCAGATTTGGAAGTCACCGATTGATATCAGGGATTACGTTGGTAGCCCCGGGCAGATTATCTCAATCATTCAGGATGGCAACGACAAGGTTTGGGTTGGAACAACGAATGCTGGGGTGCTGCGCCTCGACAATACCGATGGCTCCTACATCGGCACGGTATCAGGACTGAGTTCTAACCAAGCCACTTCACTCGCTTTCGATACCTCAACTGGCTATCTCGTGGTTGGCCATAGCGAATCTGGAATCTCTATCATTGATACTAATCAGATGACTCTAGTCGACACTCTGACGACTTCTGATGGCCTCGATTCTGACTTCGTGAACTCGGTGGCGGCGCGCTATGGAATCGCATACATCGCGACTCCAGACGCGGGCGTGATGCGCGTCGAACTCTCGACCTCGACAATCATGGGCTCATGGCAATCACTCGGTGCCGATGACCTCGATGCAACCCCTGTGGCGGTCGACGGCGAGGTCGTCTACATTGGTCTCTACGAATTTGGAATTCTCGTTGTTGACAGGCTGACTGGAGATATCTCTGAGTATTGGACTCAGGATGCAAATACTCTCCCTGATGACGATGTTCTATCTCTCGAGATGGACGATTACGGCGGCCTTCTAGTTGGCACAGAGGGTGCTTTCTCAAGATACGACGGTAACTCTTGGACGACGATGACTAGTAGTGGATCTTGGTGGAATCGGCCTTCCGTTTTCTACGACGTCACGAGCGATGGTGACGGAATGTACGCAGGAACCAATCGCGGAGCCTGTAAGTGGAATTGGCAGTATCAATTCCAAGATTGTGTCAGCTCTCAGGATGGTTTGGAAAGTCGCTTCGTATACACAATTGAGATGCTCGCTCCAGATCGCGCCTATACAGGAGGCAATTCGGGTGCAGGCATAGTCAACATGGACAATTTCTCGGTCATTGAGACTTGGACAGCCGGCGATGACACCCAACGCTCGCGAACGGTAAAAATCGATGATATACTCTATCTTGGCTTCGAGAATACCGGAATCGCTCGCTACGATTTGACGAATAGTGAGTGGTTGACGACTTGGGACGGAACTCAGGGATACATCGACGATGACGATGTCACAGCATTGGTTCCGGGTAATGAATCAGGTACTATGTGGGCCGGTGGAGATTTCGGACTGACCCTAATCGACGTCGTCAATGACGATGTCCTAATATCTTGGAATCGTGGTTCAAATGCCAATGGTCCAACCCTCTCAAACTCTCCACCAGCTGACATTATTATCCACGACGGAATTTTGCATTATTCGCTCCAGAGGGCGAATGGATGGTGGTCCCAGAGTGATGAAATCTACCGTATCGAAATCTCATCTAACTCTAGCCTGAGCACAATTGATGCAGGCGCTCAAGCAGGCTGGGCTGGCATTGTCTACGGAATAGGGACAGTCGGAGAACAACTCTGGGTTGGAGTCCGACCGACACAATACTGGAATGACGGAGATGGAACCATCGTCCGTTGGAATATGACCAATGAGACATGGGAAGAGGATCTGCCTACGATTGGTAATGTTCTCCGTGTCAACGCCCGATTCCTTGGCGAATGCTTCCCGATGAATACCACATCCTGTGAACTCTGGGTTGCATATGGCGACTACATCATCCGCCGATTCAATGCCGCCTCCATGACTCTCCTAAATGAGTGGACTGACATCGAGGGGCCGATTCGAGGAATGGAAGAATTCGAAGGAGAATATCTCTTCGCCAGCATGAACGGAATCTTGCGTTGGGATCCAGTTAATGCGACTTGGCTCGACTCTTGGACTCCTGGTGATGGACTACCATCAGACTCCGAGGAAGAGTTCTACACAATGGCCATCATCGACGACGACCTATGGCTTGGGTCGCTGGAATCAGGCGGCTGGAATGCTGGTTCTCAGATCATGCGTAAGAATGGTACCAACGGAAACTGGTCCTCTTGGGATCTAGGTACCGGAGACATTCCTGATGGATACCCCGCTGAGATCAAACTCTGCGACGACATCGTCCATGTTGCTATCGGAGCTCGATTTTGGTGGGGTAATCAAGGCGGAATCGCGCGCTATGACATGGCCGACCACGATAATGACCAATTGACCAATGAGTGGATTAGCGCGATGACATCGGGTACCTCGGGGCTCTCAGATAATGATCCTCGAGCAATGGCTTGCGACGAATCCAATCGCATATTGTACGTAGGCTTCGATACGGAAGGTGTAGGCTTCGATCGCTACAACTACAACACTGACAACTATCTCTCAACTCTCACAGCCGCTGACGGTATCGGCGAGGACAGAATCTTCCCAGGAGGAATGCTTCACGAGAATAACGTGCTCCTCGCCGGGCATCAGTACGATGGTGAAGGTGGTGTCTCACGTATCGTTACATCCGGCACCGCCACAGCCAATGGGCAGGTCCTCGATCCTGGAATGGATGGTTGTTCGATAGAACGCGCACCATCCAACTCAGGACAAACGGTCTACGCCATCGGTCGTTCGGGGCAGACGACGGGAATGAACCGAGTCGACCGTCTCGATAACTCTGGACTCATCGCCAGCGGCTACGACGAGCTCGCAGGTCTATCCAGTGGGCGGGTTTTGGAAATAATCTCCAATAGCACTCACGTCTGGGTAACTTCTGCTCTCAGTGTCAATTCCTACTACGGCTCTTCAATTCTCCAAGGCGAGATCCTTGCGAATGGCTCTGTTCGCTGGGAATTTGGTTATAATTTCCAAAATGATGTTGTCAACGATATGATGCTCGACGGCGAGACTCTCTGGGTCACAACCGCCGGCCGAGGACTCAAAGCGATTGATTTGCAACAGCGCCGAATCACTTCTACTCCACCTGCTCTGCATACCCAGATGGATGGCATGATCCTCGAGAATGGCACGATTTACGTCGGACTGATGGGCAATCAGGGATCAGCTGCCGGCTTCCAGACCTACAATATCGGCAACAATCAGTGGGGTCATGGCAGCCTAATCGCAGGTCTGCCGAGTAATCTCGTGCGTGATTTCATCGAATACGGTGATCACATCATGATTGCCACGCACGGTGGAATCGGGATGTACAACACTACTCGTGACGACTGGGATGACCCAATCACCACCATCGACGGTCTTCCTTCGCCGATTATCACTCACCTCCACGCTCTAAACACGACGATTCAGGGTGGAGGTTCGCTCCTCGCTGGTGGTGCTGCGGGCTTGACGGTCCTGCATCAGACGAATCTGACAGTCCTCAACACGCTTGGATTCAACAACGGCCTGATGGGTAATACAGTCAGTGGGATCGTAGATGCAGGACCGGTTTCTCGCGTCGTGCAGAATCCTGATGGCACCAATACCACCCTCTATCACGACGCGGCGATTTTCATCTCACACAATGGACAGGGACCTACTCGCCCCGGTGTAGCAGCTTGGGATTTGATGACCGACATGGCGAATGGAAGTTACAATATCGACATGATTCCAAGCAATGACGTTAGGGCAATTGCAACCGATGATTGGGGCGTTCACATCGCTACCGATGTTGAGCCTCTCGTTCATTGGAATGGCTCTAAGATGAAGATGGAAACCGGCGTCGGCCAAGGCTCTCTGCTTTCGTGGCCTCCATTCCAATTGCATAGCGATGGGCAGAATATTGTGGCGATGAGTCCTCGTGGCCTCGACGTTGTCGATGTTGATGGAAACCACAATGTTGTCACTAGCCGAATCGCGACTGGATTACAGGGAGGATACGTTGACTTCAGCGGCTTTTACGCGGTTGGTAGCGACGGACTACACGTCTATTCTCCGGTTGTTAGTTTGCAAGAAATGTCACGCGAACATCAACGACGAGCTAACCCTCTAACGGTTCTTTACGGCGGGCGCACGTGGGATATCACCGACACGACTCATCCAGGAATGTCGACGATTCTTGTCACTCCTGATGATCCGATAGAGATTCCACAGACCTCTGACATCGCCGCACCGAGTCGCTTACCGATGCATGTGGGCGCGATGACGATGACCGCGCCACAAGGCGGGTCGTGGGTCTGGGCGCGGTCATCAGCACTCAATTACACAGGAACTTGGGATATGGCGGCCGCGAATGGTGGTATTCAGCAGGCCTTCCAATCAGCAATTTCAGCAGTTGGTCCAGGATCCTCCTCGGCTTACCTGCATTTGCAATTACAAAGTCCCGAAGACGGTGCAATCCAAGTTAGGATAACCTATGATTGGGAGCGCGTCGAGGTTCCGACTGTAATCGTCGGTCTTGAGGACAGACCGAATGATGGCGGAGGTGTCATCGAGGCCTCTTGGCTACCGGCCGAGGATGCAGCTTGGCATGCGTATCGATTGTATGTCTGGGATTCCACGGCCGATCCTCTATGGGAGCCGGAGCAGCGAAATTTGCAGGATTTCTCAACTTACATTCGCTCCAACTTCTGGTCACGCACCAATGCGACGGTTACACAGGCGGATAACGCCGGAGTGACCGAGGCGTTGCGTGATGATCGTCAGTACCGTGCAGCGATTGTCATCGAATACGCAGATGGTTCCCTCGGCGTTCCGATGACCTATCCACTGAATGTCACGCCGACTGATGAAGTTCCTGCAGCACCCGAGTGGTTCAGCGCCACGCCAGTATCAGGAGGCGCAGCCGGAACTTTGGTACTGGAATGGGCTGCTTGCACCGAACTTGACCCTGACCGAACACGAATATGGGCTGTGCAACAGGAAATTACCACTGCGATAGGTCTCACAGATCCTTTGGACTTCCCTTGGAGCACAGGCAATACTACTGTGCTGCAACTAGAGGGCGGAGTGCCTTACTGGTTCGCAGCGGTCTGTGTTGATGAGGCAGGACAGTCTTCAATCGATAACGCCACCATCATTGGACCGGTTGTAACCGCAGGCGGACTCGACGACGGTATTCCTCCTGCGCCAATCACTGGAACCACCGCTGAAGATGTGCCCAATGATGAGGGCGGTAGGATCAATGTCACTTGGGATGCGAATACCGAAGAGGACTGTACCTACTACGCGATTTACGCGCTCCCTGCTTCTGGATGGAGCCCACCCTCGACAGTCGATGGTTGGCCAGTGTCTGATTATACCGTTGATTGCGAGACCACTTCGATAATCATCGATTCGTTGGGAGAGAGTGGCCTCATCGATGACACGGTTTACTGGATAGGTGTGGTAGCCTTCGATGATTGGGGCAATGCCGATGTTGACAACGTGTACATAGTAGACGCAACGCCGATGGCGAATCTTGGAGGTCCTGGTTCAGCTCCAGATCGAGTAACAGGCCTCAACGCTTGGGACCATTCTGACGATGACGGAACCGCCATCGATATTCGCTGGAATAGATCCGCAGCGGAGGATTTCTCATTCTACACAATCTGGGTTTCAGAATATCCACTGGTGAATGTTACAGCGATTTGGGATTCCTGTGAAGGAATGACGTATTCATGCGGACTTATCACCATCGATCAGCGCCAATTCGGCGCTAATTTCCAACTCGAATTCACCGCCGAGCGAGCGCTCTACGGCAACTCGCTCGACACTCTTGAAGTCCGTCAAATCGAATCGATGATTCCACTCTATGTCACCGTGACCATCCACGATGTCAGCGGTAACGTGCACCTTTCAGGGCTCTCGGATCACATGGTTCTCGTCACTCCGATAGACAATCGTGGAGACATTTCTCCGCCCGATCGCTTGCAACCACCAGTACTCAGTGATCGACCCGGCGACGCCGGCGACGCGATGTTCGTAGAATTCATCGAAAGCGATGCCTCCGACATCGCCGAATACTGGATTTATGCGGTAATTGATACTCCAGTACTTCTCGAGAGAATCGATGACCTCCAACCAGCCTTAGTAGTCGACAGAGAGCAATACCTTCCCGTACTGCTAACTGAGTTCTCCGCCTACGGAGAAGATCAGGCTACGCCACTTGTACCGAATCGTAGAATTTACGTCACAGTCGTAGCCGTCGATTCATCTGGAAATGCCTGGACAGACAACCTTGCAAGCGCTTGGATTGAGTTGTCTGACGAACTCTCCGCTGACCCATGCCCAGAGTGCCCGGATGTCAGCGGAATGCGAGCGAATTGGAATGCTGCGGGATCGTTGATCGAAGTGAATTGGGATAATACGGAAGATCCAATGTATGGCAGTTTCTACGCTTACGTCAGCACCGAATCCTTCGACGATACACGCAATGCCACCCTGGTTAAGGCCGGAATGCGCGACACCATACTAATTCTCAACGAATTTGACGGAGAACCGGTGGACCGCGAGGCTACTTACTGGATTGAAATTGTCACTTGGAATGGGCAGGTCCACACTTATCACGCAGATCCAACTGAGGTTTTGCCTTGGGAGGAATCATCATTCGGAACAACCCAACCTGGCGATGATTCGGCTGGAGAGCCGTGGATTGATAGGATTCTCGCTGGCGAAATGAATGCAGTCGTCATAGCGTTCTCTGTCGTCATGCTTCTGATTGGCGCTCTATTGTTCATCAAGCCACGAGAAGATTCCGCACCAGCTCCTTGGGAGATGGGTGCGCTTGAGGTCGAGCTGGAAGAGCAAATCGAGCGTGAGGCTGCTGGCCTCACTGGAGATGAGGACTTCGGACTCGATGATTTGGAGATTGATGAGGGCTTGGTCTCCGGTGCTCGACGTAAGGACGGAGCCACATCCGACTCCGACGAAAGCGATTACACAGCTACATCGGCTAGCGCTGGGGCAGCAACCGAAGAGGATCTTGGCCCAGCGCCTGCACCAGACACCGGAGTGATGGACGAATTACTCGGTGACGACGATGAAAACCTAGATTTGGATGATCTTGACGATTTGGCCGATGATCTCGAAAACATGGCTGATGAACTCGATGATGACGAAGATTTGGATACATCTTTCCTCGATGAAATGCTCTGATTCCACCAGCATCGGATTGAAGCCCTCTTTGCCAATCGAGGTCTATGACGGGCGACCCAGCCTCTGAGGTATTCACCACCCTAGGTTGGGATGGTGGTGAGCGTTTGATGGCGCCAGAGCTACACTTCGCCCGCCTACACCGCCACGCTCTCCGACTGGGTATCACACTGCCCGAAGGCATCGAGGGGAGAATATTCGATACACTGGCTGAGGCCGAAATTCCAGGTGAGCCTACGGTTGGCTCCAATCAACCTCCTTTCCTCGTCATGATTGGAATTTCTCAGAGTGGCGAGGTCAACATCGTGCCTCGATTGAACATGCCTTGGCCGGCACGAATGAGTGCTATCAGCCTCGCTGCACCGACATGGTCCGACGAGGTTCGCGGTACTAAACACGGGGATTGGCAGCCTTACATCGACGCGCGTAAGGCTGCAGTTGCACACGGAGCCGACATGGCGCTGCTTTTCGACGATGATTGCCTCGTCGATGGTGATCGCTGTATGCCAGTTCTTCTCGACGCTGACGGCGTCGCTTACCACCCTAAGCCAAGCCAAGGAGCTCTAGATTCGATCACTCTCGTTCAGATTAGGGAAGGAGTCGAGGCGGCTGGAATCCCTGTCCGAGAAGCGAGACTAACACTGCAGTTGATTCTACGCGCCTCCGAGATGATAGTGCTAGGGAGTGGAATGGGTGTTCAAGCGCTCTCCAGTATAGATGGAAGAGTGATTGGTAAGGCCAGAGGGAGACTCTTTCAGGCTGCGAATACGGCTTGGGTTGAGCGTGTTGAAAATGCTTGGCTGAGCCGTGATGAGGTGGGAGTTTGAAGGTCGTAACTCGTCAATTCACGGCGCCACAAAGCGATACTCTTCTGCGTATTTTGGCCCACAGGCCTCGCAACCAAGACGAACTTCTTCTGCACTCTGGGGGGCCGGTGACCGACCTCTCAGGGCACTCGATGCTACCCGCGTTAGATAGTCTGAGATTCCTGTTTTTCGAGCCGTGGGGGGTTGAGCACAGTGACGGCTCGGCCCTTGCTGGAGAGGTGATTTTAGGTTCCCCTCCTCCACTAGTTATGATTCGCCAGCGGATGGTTGATGGCCGCTGGATAAGTGAGGAGGAGACTCGACCAGCGAGCCTCGATGAGGCACTGAGCGAAATTTCTGAACATGAGGTTAATGTTCAGCACTCCGGGGCTTATTCAACGCCGGTTACTCCTGGCGGATTCGCTGGATTGCTAGGCTATGACCTCGGTCGCTGGTCGAACTCGGTCCGACTTGCTCACACCCCCGCTCCCGGCACCTTACTGGGTGTGCTATGGCGCTGTGATGCTTGGTGGGTGGAAGAGCGCGAGAGCGGAGAATTGCGATTGATTGCGCTCGAAGGACATGATTGGCTGGATGATGAGTTACCCGAGTTTGCTCCTGTTGAGATTCCAGGTAGACCCGAGTCGCGAGTCCCTGAGAGTGAGAGTGATTCTGAACACGCTCGCAAGGTCGAACAGATTCGCGACTCGATTCGCGGCGGTCATCTGTATCAGGTGAATTACGGCCGCCGCTGGCAATCAGAGATGCATGGTCAGCCATGGGATGCTTTCCTGCGGATGACTCGTTCGAATCCTGCTCCTTTCGCTTCTTGGATGAATGTCGCTGACCATGGCTGGGCGGTAGCATCGGCCTCACCTGAGAGATTGCTCAGACTCGATTCGGGCCTTATTTCGACGCGACCAATCAAGGGAACACGCGCGCGAGGAGCCAATGATGCAGCTGACCTTGCGCTGCGTACCGAACTCGCTACTTCACCCAAGGAGATGGCTGAGCATCTGATGCTAGTCGACCTTGAACGCCACGATTTGTCCGCTGTCTGTGAGCCAGGCTCGGTGCATTGGACGGATTGCCGGATCGAGGCTCTAGCCAATGTTCAGCACCTCGTCTCAGGCGTAGAAGGTCAACTCAGTTCGTCGACTAGTGCAGGTGAGGCACTCTCAGCCCTTTTCCCAGGAGGCTCAATCACGGGCTGCCCAAAGGTTGTGACAATGTCAGCAATCGACGAGTTGGAACAAGCCCCTCGAAGCGCTTGGACCGGCTCGATAGGACACCTCAATCAAAGTGCGGGTCAGGCTGATTGGAACATTCTAATCCGCACGATGGAGGCTCGCAGTGGCCCGGATAATTGGCATGCGACGGTTCAGGCCGGCGGCGGAGTGGTCATCGATTCCAACCCCGCCGACGAGGTCGAGGAAGCTCGTTGGAAGGCAGCGGCGGTCACAGAAGCAACATGGGGCTTCCGAACCGGATTCAGCAGCGGCGAATTGCCGGAACGCGAAGTCGGAATCTTACCTATGCCTGAGGTAGAAGGTGTACTCGGAAGAATTCGTCCGAGCGAATTCAAACCAGAGCAAGAGACTAACCAAGCCCATGTCCTACTTGTCGACAATCTTGATTCATTCACCAATAATATCGCAGAGTCGCTACACCGCCTCGGCGCCAAAGTAACAATCGTCGAAGGCCGACCTGCCCAAGACACAGATCCAGAAGCCGCGGTCGATGATTGGCTCACCACCTATCGCCCGACTCACATCATTCTCGGTCCAGGGCCGTCTAGACCTGAAGCATCACCGCGAAGCATGGAGCTGGCCCGCCGAGCCCTCGCCGAGCGACTCAATCGAGTAAATCCGAGCGAAGGAGACAATCCTGAATCACCGATTCCTCTACTCGGCTGGTGCCTCGGTCACCAAGCTCTCGGCCGAGCAGCAGGATGGAATCTGATCGAATCTCCTCTCGGAGCCGTCCACGGCGCACCCTCCAAAATCCGCCACGACGGCTCCGCTCTCTACCAGAATACACCCGAGGACGCCGTTCTAATGCGCTACAATTCCCTCGTCCTCGAACAGCCAGACTCCACTAAAATCGAAAATGAATCTCAGCTGAAGGTGAATGCTTGGGACGCCTCAGGCTCTCTCGTCATGGGAATCACTCACACGAGCCTGCCAATAGACGGAGTCCAGTTCCATCCGGAATCAGTAGGCAGCCCAGATGGACAAGGACTCCTCCGATTATTCCTCGCGACTCAAGCAATACCCCGCACCTCTGGCAGCGCAACCAGTAAGAACGAGCAAGCCGAGCAACCGCAGCGTTGAAGGAGCAACGATGGGTGGCGTGAGTGAACGACCATGCCAGTCTGTCGCATGTGCACTCAGAACTACCCGAACTCTCAGTTCGTCAGTGGGAATGGCCCTCGCTATCAGGTCTGTGTCCGCTGTGCCGCAGAGAACGATATGCTCGCTGAAGGTGAAACCACTTCGCTTTACTCTGATGAGCTACTCAAGTCCCGCTCGGCTCTCTTCGCTCGCCGCTACAGGCCCTGGGCTTTCCTTGGTGCTGGATGGTTGCTTTTCCTTACCTTCGGTACCGGAATCGAGTTGTGGTCGAATATTCTGCTCGGCGTGCTCGTCCTTGGAACACTTGCAACTCCAGTTCTTCACTTCCTCACTTCTACGAAGTTCAAGGCCGAGCTTGCCGCCTTGACTCCCTGAATTGTGTAAAATTCGTTTTTTTAGTCAATTTCGTTCCCAATCACACTCGGGAACTGTTGAAATAGACCAGCAGTGACTCGTAATTTAGAGGGAACGGTGGGTTCCCTATGAAAGCCCGTGAGATTGGATGCGTAAAGAGGAGGAGCAGACGAAATAATACAGCAGATCCACAATAACCGCAAATGGAGCGCAATACAGCGTTTTCATCGGTCGTGGACAGTATATTCAGTCGGCTCCCAATCAGCATCCTTCACTCCCGGACGAATCGTCTTGCGCGAGGATGAGCGCGAGCATTCACTGGAAAGAGAGAACGGCGGGTTCTCTGAACTTATTTTTGGAAGTGAAAAAGAAATGAAAATACAGAAAACAAAGAATACGAGCATGCTGATTGCGTTGCTCCTAGTGTTGATGGCTGGTTCCGTCGGCGTACAAGCCGATGGTTCCGATCCACTCGACCCCTCCGACGGAGGAGCCGATTGGGACGGAGACGGCCTGACAAACGCAGAGGAGACAACTGAAGGCACGGACCCCACTAACGCCGACACCGATAACGACGGTCTGCCGGACGGTTGGGAAGTTGGATACGGACTAGATCCGAATTCCGCCAGTGACGCTAACGCGGACCCTGACGGTGACGGATTGACGAACTCTCAGGAGTACGCGTCTGGAACTAACCCCAACTCGGCTGACACCGATGGTGACGGGCAGAATGACGCCAGCGATCCGTTCCCGAACGATCCTAACAACGGATCGATGTCGGATTCGGATGGCGACGGTATCCCTGATGCGTACGACCCAGATTATGGTGACAACGGAGAAGGAACCGGCGACGGCGGATCTGACGGCGGTGGAGACTCCGATCAAGACGGCGAAGGTCAAGGCCAAGGTCAAGGCCAAGGTCAAGGACAAGGTCAAGGC
>CEOP01078910.1_pt1 | contig 24797 bp, 24 predicted proteins | sample 361301 | NCBI WGS metagenome assembly CEOP01 (sample SAMEA2619548, study PRJEB7988) | marine metagenome | biome: marine biome (ENVO:00000447); feature: deep chlorophyll maximum layer (ENVO:xxxxxxxx); material: "saline water (ENVO:00002010), including plankton (ENVO:xxxxxxxx)" | depth 55 m
CCTCTCAAGGCAGAAACGCCGGTTCAAATCCGGTCGGGGCTGCTATATTGATAGCTTTTTGTACCATCTTGGTGTATTTTTCAAAAAAATTTTTAAATCCTCAGGAGTATCTAGTTCAAAGTAAAGTTCTTTATTAAATATCTGTTTAAATTCAATTTTTTGTTTTTTTAAAAGATTTGTATGTTCAATAAAACTATTTTTTCCATATTGGAAATTATTATAAAATACACTTCCTCCAAACAAAGGTGTCCCACTATCATTACTTTCTGCAATTACTACTTTATTATTTTCTATTTCATTCAAAAATATGGAAATGTTGTATTTGTTTAGATAGGGGAGATCCGCATGACATATTGCCCATTTATTATATTTTGTTATTAATGTGCTAAATTTTTTAATTTCATTATTTAAACCACTTACGTTTGCACTATAAAAATTTACATTTAATTCTTCTGCAGTCAGTTCTATATCTTTACTGTTTGATATTAAAAATATGTCAGTATTCTCTCTTTTAAAGCATTTAACAGTGTTAATTAGCAGTGCACGTTGAACTATTTGTCTAGTTTGCAAATCAATACTATTACTAAGCCTTGACATGGGGTTATCAAAACTATTAATAGGTATTCCAATTATTATTTTTGTATTCATATTCCTAAATTTGTTATACCATGCTATTAAAGTATTTAATCAATATGAATAGAAAAACAAAAATTATTGCAACTGTTGGTCCCAGCCTACATTCTGAACAAAAAATACATAAAGTTATTCAACAAGGTGTAGATGTTTTAAGATTAAATTTTTCTCATGGCTCAATGGAAGATCATCAAAATGTAATAAAGTGGGCTAAATCTTCAAAGATAAATGTAGCTGTGATGCAAGATATACAAGGTCCAAAGATAAGAACTGGTCTATCAGAAGAGACAACAGTCCTTAAAAAAAGTAAAAAAATTGTTATTACTAATGAGGAATGTATATCTAACGACAAAACTATTTTTATAAATTATAAAGATTTAATAAACGATATTAATGTTGAAGATCGAATTTTTATTGATGATGGACAAGTTGTTCTCAAAGTAGTTAAGAAGAACAAAAATTCTTTGGAAGCTTTAATTTTAATAGGTGGTGAATTAAGAGATAATCAAGGAGTTGCTTTCCCTGATTCAAATCTTTCAGTTTCTGCAATAACACCAAAAGATGTAAATGATTTAAAATTTGGTAGTAATAATGATGTAGATTTTGTTGCAGTTTCATTTGTCAGAAATGCTGATGATATTAAAACCGTAAAAGAACTTATACCCAAAGATATAAAGGTAATTGCAAAAATAGAATTAAAAATAGCATTAGACAATATTGAGGAAATATTAGAAGTTGCTGATGGTGTAATGGTTGCTAGAGGAGATTTGGGCGTTCAGTTGCCAATAGAACAAGTTCCCTTCATACAAAAACAAATATTAAATGCAGCTAATTCAAGAGGAAAAATCTCAATCACTGCTACCGAAATGCTTCAGTCTATGAAAACTTCATACAGGCCAACTCGCGCAGAGGTAACTGATATAACAAATGCAATTTTAGAAGGTTCTGATGCTGTTATGCTTTCAGCGGAAACTTCAATTGGAGAGCATCCAAACCGGGCAGTAGAAGTGATGTCTACTATTTGTTCTGAAACTGATGCAAGAAATGATACATCAACACTTAGTTTTAAAGAATTATCCTCCATAGATGAATTGACAACTACATTAGCCAGAGCAGCAGTACAAGTAGCAAATGATATCGACGCTAGAGCAATTGTTGCCTTTACAGAAACAGGCAGAACACCTTTATTGATTTCAAACTTCAGACCTAAATCATCAATAGTTACTTTCACTTCTAAATCAAAAACTTATAACCAGATGAGCTTGTTGTGGGGTGTAGAACAATACAAAATTGATAGAAAAAACACTTTCGAAGAAATGCTGTCTGATGCAAATGACTTTTTAATAAATGAAAAAAAATATAGTAAAGGTGATAAAGTTGTTGTTGTTGCTGGAACACCTCCAAATGTTGAAGCAGCAACAAACTTAATTAGAGTGCATAGAATAGGAGAGTAATAATGGGTCAGATTATAGAAGTTAAGACTACAAAACTTAACAAAACAGTTATTTTTGATTTAAATCGCTCCGTTTCTGGACAAGAAGGTATGAATTTTAGTAATATTTCTGAGGCTTCTTTAGTCACTGATGTGAGTGGACAATTAGCTCTTAAATTATTTCAAGAAATAAATGATATTGATAGTATTTTTATACAATCAAATATTGTAACAGTTAATTTTAGAAGAAATATTGGAAATGATACTGCCAAAATTGAAGATACACTAAAAAACTTTTTTATATTTTATAAGGAAAACTCAAATTGAAAATTGGAATTACGGGCGCATCAGGGTTTACAGGAAAAAGACTTTCCAGTGAGCTTCAAGAAAAAGGTTATGAAGTTTTTAAATTTGTAAGAAGAGAACCTAAAAATGAAAATGAAATTTATTGGAGTCCCTCTAAACAAGAAATAGATGTAGATAAGTTTAAAACTTTAGATGCTATTGTGCATTTAGCTGGAGAGTCATTAGCACCAAAAGATATTTTTGGCTTCTTACCATTAAGTGGAGGTAGGTGGTCTAAAGAGAAAAAATCAAGAATATACTGGTCTAGGAAATGGGCTGCAGATCTTTTTGTTAAAACATTTAATGAAAGTGACAACTATCCAAAAATATTCATCACAGCATCTGGAACTACAATATATGGAGATCATAAAGATGAAATTATTACAGAAAATACAAGAACATTTAATAGAGGAACTTTTGACCAATTAGTTGCAGAAGAAGCATGGGAGGAGCCATTAAATCTTATAGAAAAAAAAGATCTAAGAATCGTCAAAGCTAGAAAAGGATTTGTTTTAGGAAAAGGAAATATAGCAACTCAAATTGTTACCTTAACAACTAAATTAAATATTTCAGGTCCACTAGGCAAAGGCAATCAATTTTGGTCATGGATTTCTATTGAGGATGTTGTACAGGCATATATTTTCTGTTTAGAAAACGATAACATTGCAGGTCCGGTAAATTTTGTATCCCCAGTTCCAGTAGAACAAAAAGAATTTTCAAAACGCTTTTCAAAGGTATTTAAAAAATTATCTATGCTTCCAGCTCCCCAAATTGCAATTAACATCTTAATGGGTTCTGAACTTGCTCATGGTTTAATCTTTTGTAGTTTAAGAATTATTCCAGAGAAATTACTAAAAGAAGGTTTTAAATTTCGTTATCCTTTAATAGAGGATTATGCCGAGGTGTTAAAAAATGACTAAAAGTTATGAAGAAAGAATGGCTGAGAAATATAATTTTCTAAAAAAAGATGAAGATATAAATAAAACTCAACCAACTATTAAAAAAAATAAGGATAAAGATGATGTTATTTCAAGTGAAAATATTGAAGATAAAAATGTAAGTGGAGATAGCTTATTAGTACCTCTAGATGCTTGGAATACTGTTTTAAATCAACTTGGTAATTTACATGAGGCAAGTCAACAGATGGCTGAGGCAAGAGAGCGTGCAGCAAAAGCTGAAGCAGAGGCAGAATTTCTTAGGGAAAAGTTAAAAAATACTCGTCAGCAACTTGAAGATAACAATAAAAAGAAAAGATTTTTCTTTTTCTAATACATCTCTTGATTATCAGAAACTCCTCTGATAATAACAAACGAAATTATTAGTAATATTATAAGTACACCCATTGCAGGGTTTCTTCCAAGTCCCAAAGTGTTTACAACGAATCCCCAAAGTAGGGGTCCTAGTATTGTTGCAAACCTTCCTACAGTTGAATACAGGCCATAAAACTCTCCCAGATGTTTTTCAGGACTAAGGCGAGTCATAAAAACTCTATCAACTGCAAAGATTCCACCAATATTGAAGCCTCCAATTACTCCAGTCACATAAATTAGCCAAATTTGATCAAACTCGGTCGCAATAATAGCTATTCCAAGTGAAAGCATCCAACATACTAAACTAATTAATGTTAATTTTCTTGGGCCGTATTTATCAGCTGCTTTCCCAAAGACGTATCCTCCTATGATTGAGATTATTATTGCCAGGCCAAGTAATTCTTGGCTATCTGTTGGACTCAAGCCTACTTCTTCTACTAAATAGACAGCAAGTAGACCACTAATAAGTGTATTGATAGCATCTGCATAAAAGAAACGTCCAATTAAAAATCTTGTTAATCCTGTATATTGTGTTGAATGTTTCCAAGATTTAATTACTAATGATAATGATTCAGTAATACGAATTAATGATTTTTTATCACTCACCATTTTTTCTTCAATAAATAAAAAAGCAGGCAGAGAGAATATTAAAAACATAATTGCAACTGATCTGAATATTTCAACATAGCTATAGCCAAAATTTTGTAAAATAGTAGCTACTCCAAATCCCAGTAAAGACCCAACATATCCAAATGCGACACCAGTTCCAGAAATTCTTCCTCTATTTTCAGGTGTGCTAACAGAAACTAGTAATGCATCATAGACTACTGACCCAAGATTAAAACCGATTAACGAAACAATAAACAAAAGTACAGAGATGTTCACATCAAAAGTTCCTAAAAAGAATGTAGCTAGTATGCATATTAAAGTAGTAATTAAAAGCATCGGTTTTTTACCTTGGGATCCATCAGATCTCGCTCCAACCCAAGGACCTAGAATTGCAACCACAATCATAGCTCCTGATGTAGCAAAGCCTAAAGCCTGATCTGTCCAACCTTGCTCAGTAACCAACCATACAGAAAAGTACAAACCAGGTATTACAAAGGCATATAATGTATTAGCTAAATCAAAGAAAAGCCAGGAATAGAGACTTCTCTTTTTAATGGAGTTCATTTAATTTCTTTAATAGCCTTAGAAAATCTATTTAGGCCTTCATTTAAATCTTTATCACTTAGCGCATAAGAGCATCTGAGAAATCCATTCTTACCAAATACTTCTCCAGGGACAAAAGCAATATAGTATTCGTCCAAAAGCCAATTACAAAAATCTATTGAGTTACTTACCCCACTTATGACATTATTCTTGCAATAAAAGCTAATATCAGGAAAAAGATAAAAAGCTCCTTGTGATTTTATAAGATTAACATTCTCGACATTGTTAAATGCATCTATAGCAAAAATTCTTCTTCTATTAAAACTTTCTTTCATCTTGTTAGTCTCATCAAGCCCGTTCTTTAGTGCTGAATAAGCCGCAATCTGTGAAACATTAGCAACATTTGATGTAGCGTGAGATTGGACTTTTTTTGCCATATTAATGACTTCTGAATTTGCAATAGTCCAACCCACTCTCCAACCAGTCATAGAGTAAGCTTTTGCTACACCATTAATGACTATTGTGTTTGTTAAACCTTTGTCATATTGGGCAGGAGATGGCGAGGTTTCACCTTCATATACTAAATGTTCATAAAGTTCATCTGAAAGTATCCAAATATCATTCTCAAATGCCCAGTTATAAATAGTTTCTGCTTCATCTTTTGAGTAAACCACTCCAGTTGGATTTGATGGAGATACCCATACTAAAATTTTTGTTTTTTCAGTTTTAAGCTCATCGAGCTGTTGTACATTTATTTTAAAATCATCTTCAAACTCTGTATCGACAATTATAGGATTACCACCAGCAATTTTTACAGCTTCGGGATAGGTAGTCCAATAAGGAGATGGTATAAGAACTTCATCACCAGGGTCAAGTACCGACATGAATGTTGTTAATATTGCATGCTTTCCTCCATTACTAACTAACACATGTTCTGGGTTAACATCAAAACCTGAATAAAGTCCAGTGGTTCTAGCAATTTCTTCTCTTAAAATATTTAGACCAGCTACAGGAGAGTATTTATGATTTGCAGGATCCTCTGCAGCGCTTTGGACATCTTTAATTACATAACTAGGAGTTGGGAAATCTGGCTCTCCTGCTCCAAATCCTATTACAGGTTTTCCTTGTTCCTTTAGTTGTCGTGCCTTATTTGATATTGCCATCGTTCCAGATGGAGTAATTGATTTACTTAGTTTTGAAATATCCATTTATCTTTCTTCCATGAGTTATTTTAACCATAATATATCAAAACTATGCTTAGCTTTTATTAAACTAAATATATGGAGAAATTACTTTTGGGGAAACCAGTTGCAGATTCTCTTGATAAAAATAGTAAAAAAATTATATCTGAATATACAAGTAAGTTTAAAAAGCAACCAACTCTTACGGCAATTACTGTTGGTGATAATCCAGCATCATTATTGTATGTTTCACGAAAAGAAGATAAGGCAAAAGAACTTGGGGTAACCTTTAATTGGATTAAACTTTCACAGGATTCATCATCTGGTGAAGTTTTAGATGTAATCGAGAAATCAAAAACTATTTCCCAAGGGATAATTATCCAACTGCCCCTACCAGGTCAATTTAATTTTGAAGAAATTGTAAATCTTATTCCACCAGATTTAGATGTTGATGGACTATCAACACACAATTTGGGTTATTTATTTTCAAGTACACCAAAAGTTATCCCTGCTACATCATTGGCTATTTTGGAGCTATTAAAATTTTATGATATTGAAACTGAAGATAAAAACATTGTTATTGCTGGCCGCTCAAGGTTAGTATCTTCACCTTTATCTAAGTTACTCAGTAGTAAAATGTACAACGCTAACGTCACAGTAGTTCATAGTAAAACTACAAATTTGAAAAATTATATTAATCAAGCTGATATTTTTATTTCTGCAATTGGAAAAGGTAAAATTTTTAATAAAAGCTTTTTTAAAGACAAGGCAGTAATTATTGACGTAGGGATTTCAAGAGTTGGTGAAAAGAATCTTGGTGATATAGACCCTACTAATCTAGAAGACTATATAGTAGCTAGATCTCCATTTCCCGGTGGCGTAGGTCCTATTACTGTTTCAGCTCTATTTTCAAATCTTGCAGAATTGATTAAATAGAAGCCCATTCCTCTTCAGATATTCTTGCATTAATATCTACATTTCTCAAAAGAAGATATCCTATGACAAAAAATAATGAAATGCCCGGTAGTGACAATCTTGGATTTCCAGTGTTCACACTTACATAGCTATAAATTATTGGTCCCCAGATTGCTGAGAATCTTGAAATTACAGAAAAGAAGCCCATAAATTCGCCTTCAGCTCCTTTTGGTAACATTGTAGCGTAGACACTCCTACTTACAGATTGCAATCCACCCATTCCTATTCCAACAACTATACCTATTCCAATTACTGGTATTAATTGTCCTTCAGGAAGGAAATATGCTGCATTGCCTGCAAGGAAAAAAAGAAAAATTGTGAAGGACAATGTGTTTTTTTGGCCTATACGACCAGCAAGATATCCAGCTAATCTAGCACCTGCAAAAGCAATAAACTGAACGACTAGATAAACAACAATAATTGAAGTTTGATCTAGTAATAGAACTTCGCTAAAGAAAGGCCCAGCCATATTTATAACTGTTTGCGCACCATCCCAGTAGAAAATATATGCAAGAAGAAAATATAGCAGAAAAGGAAACTGTCTTATTTTTCTTAAAGTAGTTAAATTAGTTTTCCATCCAGCGCTTAAGTAGTTAATTTTTTCATTTTGAGAAGGCTTGACTTCCTCAATCTTCATTCTTGAAAAACTAAATATTGAAAATATAAGCCACCATAATCCCGCAAAAGTAATAGCAATTCTCGAAGCTAATGATGCATCAATGCCTAATACCCCTGGTCCAACTTGAATAATTACTAATGAAAGAAGTAATTGTAAGCCACCACCAAGATAACCTAGCGCGTATCCTCTTGCTGAAACTTGGTCAATTGTGTCATCAGTAGTTATATCCTTTAATACACTGTCGTAAAAGACATTAGATCCTGTAGCTCCAAATTGAGCCAGAAAATATATGAGGAGAGTTAACACAACATCTCCAGATTGGGCAAAATAAAATGTAGAAGCAAATATCGCCCCTCCATATGCAAAGGACTTAAATAGTTTCATTCTTGAACCTGATAAATCTGCAACAGCTCCAATAGTTGGCATAATTAGAAAAAATATAAAAAGAGCTGAACCAATAGCAAATCCCCAAACCTCAGCTCCTGTGTAAAGATTACCTCTGAATAAAAAACCTTCCTCAGGAACAACCACACTAACAAAATAAACTGGCATTACGGCACCAAGAGTTGTTGTTTCGTAAGCAGATTTAGCCCAGTCATACATAGACCAACCAAATATTGTTTTTTTGTTATTTTTTTCAGTCATTTATCCCCCATAAAAACTTTAATATCAAAATTTAAAAGTTGTCGGAAAGAAAGTAAAAATTAAATAAATAAACGACTATATTCAATTTATATCTTTTATAAAAATAAAATAATATAGAGGTTTTTTGTGGGATTTAAATGTGGAATAGTTGGATTGCCAAATGTTGGTAAGTCTACGCTTTTCAACGCACTAACAACAGCAGGAATAGAATCTTCAAACTATCCATTTACCACTATTGAACCAAATATCGGAGTTGTACCAGTTAACGACATCAGGCTTAATCAATTGTCAAAAATAGTAAATCCAAAAAAAATTATTCCAACAACTATGGAATTTGTTGATATCGCTGGTTTAGTCGAAGGTGCTTCCCAAGGCGAAGGATTAGGGAATAAATTTCTTTCTAATATACGGGAAACTGATGCGATTGTTCACGTGGTTAGAGCGTTTGAAGATGAGGATATTGTTCATGTATCTGGGAAAGTTTCACCAATTGATGATATAGAGATTATTAATACAGAATTAATTTTAGCTGATCTCAACTCTGTTGAAAAAATTTACGAGAAAGCTATTAAAAGCACTAAATCTGGACAAAAGGAAGGTTTAGAGTTAAGAGAATTATTAGAAAAAATACTTCCTGTACTTGAAAGAGGTCACAGCGTCCGAACTTTAGATTTTAACGAAGAGGAATTGAAGCTACTTAAAGGTTTTCAGTTATTGACGTTTAAACCTGTTTTGTATGTTGCCAACGTTAGTGAAGATGGGTTTCAAGATAATCCAAATCTAGACCATATTCTAGATTTCGCAAATAAAGAAAAAGCACAAGCTATAGCAATATGTGCCAGCATAGAATCAGAAATATCTGAGTTAGAAGATAAAGAAAAAAGTGAATTTTTACGTGAAATTGGTCAAAGTGAGTCTGGACTTGATAGGTTAACTAAAACTGGATATACGCTTCTAGGACTTCAGACGTACTTTACAGCTGGTCCACAAGAAGTTAGAGCATGGACTATTAATGTTGGAGATACTGCACCAAAAGCTGCGGGTAAAATTCATGGTGATTTTGAAAAAGGTTTTATTCGTGCAGAAACAATTTCATTTGCTGATTTCATTGAAAATGATGGTGAAAAAGGTGCCAAAGAATCTGGGAAACTTAAAACTGAAGGAAAAGACTATATTGTCCAAGATGGAGATGTATTACATTTTTTATTCAACAGTTAGCTCTTTATTACTAAAAAAAATACAAAACTACTCATATTTTCTGTTTTATTAAAATTACGATTTTCAAACTAATTCTTTCACTAAAATGAGAGTGTAGGATAATAAAACTCGTGAAAGTAATAATTATAGGCGCACATGGTGAAGCTAAAGAGCTGATTAATAGAATCAGTTCAGGTTGGTCTATTTCTGTGGTTGACATTGATCAAGATAAACTTAGAAATTTTACAACTAATAGGCAAATTGAAAAAATACAAGGTGATGGAACATCCGCATTAGTTTTAAGAAAAGCTGGTCTCGAACAAGCAACTGCTGTCATTACCCTAACTCTTGATGATGAAATAAACCTTGAAATCCTAAAAATAGCAAAACAAAGCAATATATTAAGACTGTCTTCTGTGATAAATAATTCTACAAATTTGAATAAGTATAAAGAACTCGATATTGAAGTTGTGGAACCAAATATTTTACTTGCAAGGAGGTTTGAGCACATACTTGAACCAAGAAGAGTGGTTTCTCAAGCATTTGCTGGAGGTCGTGCTGAAGCTATAGAGATTGAGATAAGTTCAGATAGCCCAGTTCGAGGAAAAAAACTAAAAGAGATTGGATCAGATTATTTTATTGTTGGCGCTCTTCTCAGGAAAGGTAAAGTAATTATTCCTCATGGAGATACAGAAATTGAAACAAGTGACCTAGTTACAATTGTTTTACAATCAGGTGCATTTGCAAAAGTTATAAATTTATTTTCTGGTTCTGAATCCAGATTCCCCCTTGAGTTTGGGAAGGATGTATTTGTTTTACTAGAAAATGAAAACAATTTGAAGAACTTATCAGAGTCAGAGTTCTATGTAAGGAACACTAAAGCTACATCTTTGCAGCTTCTAACAAAAGAGGATTTATTTGAAAATAATTTAGAGACTACTCAGGAAACCTTGAAAGCAGTCTTGAAAGATCAGGATTTTGATACAACCTACAGAAGTAAAATATCAAATAAAGACATAGATAATTTTATTAGCGAACATTCTATTGGAACTATATTTTATCCAATTGAGGAAGATACTCCTAGATCAAAAATTAGATACATGTTAAATGTTGCATCTAAAACAAACACTCCAATTTTGTTTTCACGCTCAACATACCCATACAAAACAATTGGTTTACTCATGAATAATAATTTTGATGAGAATAGTTCTAATGCGATAGCTTTTGACCTAGCATCCGCAATGTCTTCAGATTTAGTAGCTGTAAATATAAATCAACCGAAGTTTTTACAGCATGAAAATGATCAACATTTTGCTGATATTATTGAAAAACTTCAAGATCTTGCATTATCACATGAGGTTCAGCTTGATATTGAGACTCACGAGGGAAATGAGGCAAAAATATTTTCTCAACTTACTTCGAAATTTGACCTCTCAATTATTAGTTCAAGTGCTACACAAACATGGCAAGGTCGAAAGATAGTAGAGTTTGTATCAAAAAATTCTAAATGTTCTGTCTTATATATACCTGGATAAATTATGGAAGAATTTCAAGCTGAGTCATTAGTAATAATTTCCTTAGGCGCATTCATATTGCCTCTTTTAGCTCAAAGAATAAAGATTCCTGGGATTGTACTTGAAATTGCATATGGAATTACTGTTGGACCAATTTTAGGAATAGTAGAGACTTCAGAGTTTATATCTGGTTTAGCAATACTTGGCTTTTTGTTGTTAATGTTTTTATCAGGTTTTGAAATAGAATTAGAAACTTTTAGAGAGAAGGGTTTAAAAACCTTAGCTTTGCCTATGTCTATTTACCTCTTAACTGTTATTACATCTTTTTACTTAATTTCGAACTTAGGTTACCCAATTTTTCTAGCTTTAGTTCTCTGTACAACAAGTGTTGATATTGTTATAACAATTCTTAGAAGTGATGACACAATAAAAACGAGTTATGGCCAAACATTATTTATGGTTGCTTTATTGGCAGATATACTCACTCTTCTAGCTGCAACAGTATACGCTTCTTTTATAAGAGCTGGTGGCCTTTCATTATCTAACCTAAATGTTGTACTTTACTTTATAGTTGTAATTTTGATTTTAAGAATCATTAGAAGGGTAGCTTGGTGGAATCCACAGCTTTTTTCTAGAATGTTTGATGGTAATGATCCAGATGAACTTGGAATAAGAAGCTCTCTTGCCTTGATGCTTACTCTAGTTGGAGTATCTGTAATATTTGATATCGAGCCTATCCTGGGGGCTTTTTTAGCTGGAACAATTTTTGCTTTTATTTTTTCTAATAGAGGAACTCTTGAAAGCAGCCTAAAGGGATTTTCATATGGTTTTCTAATTCCAATATTTTTTATCAACATAGGTTTAAATTATGATATTAGTGTATTTAGTGAGACTCAGTTTTTTGTTGAAGTAGGTTACCTATTCTTGATAGCCGTTGGCGTAAAGTTTTTACCATCTGTTCTATTAATTTTTTCAAAGATAAAAGTAAGGGATATTATTGCAGGTGGTTTTCTATTATCAGCAAGATTCAGTTTGATAATTGCGATGGCAGAAATCGGTGTTCACCTTGATTTAATCACAGTTGAATTAGAACAACAAATAATACTTTTAGCAGTGATCACGGCAACTTTTTCACCAATATTATTTAGAATTTTTAGAAGTAAAACAAATTAATGAAATTTAATACATCCCTTTTTGTTAAAGGAATGTTGATGGGTATTGCAGAAATTATCCCAGGGGTTTCAGGCGGAACGCTAGCATTTATTACTGGTATATATACAGAACTAGTTGATTCTATAAAATCTGTTAATTTAGGTTCACTTAAATTATTGTTTAAATTCCAATTCAAAAATTTTTGGAAACAGATTAATGGAAATTTTTTATTTACTTTATTTATTGGTATGATTTCATCCATACTAATACTCTCAAGATTCATTATTTTTCTACTAGACAATCATCACTTTAAAATTTGGGGGTTCTTTTTTGGGTTAATCTTATCTTCAGCATTCATTATTTTTAAGAGCATAAGTAAATTAAATACAAAATCTTATGTTTTCCTTTCTTTAGGTTTTGTTGTATCAGGATACATATCCTTAGTTGCACCTTCATCTACACCTAATACATACTTTTTTATATTCATTTCAGGTGCTATTGCCATTTCCGCTATGATTCTTCCTGGAATTAGTGGTTCTTTCATTCTTGTTTTCCTTTCAAAGTACGAATTTATTTTGAGTTCCTTGAATTCGCTTGAAATTAACGTCCTAACAGTTTTTCTCGCTGGTTGTGTAACTGGTTTAGTAACTTTTAGTAGGTTATTATCTTATTTGTTTAAGAATTACTATGACAGTGTAGTGAGTATCTTGGTTGGATTTCTTATGGGGTCTTTGATAAAAATATGGCCTTTTTATCAAATTATTGAATTTAACCAGAACAACGAGCCTCTTTATACAAACCCAGTATTACCTAACAGTAATCAAACTTTAGAGTCAATCTATTTCTTAATCTTTCTAGTCGTTGGGATTTTATCTATATGGTTCATAGAAAAGAAATTTATAGGAATTGGTAAAGAAAATTAAGCTATTAAAATAGAATTATGAGATTAGGACTACCAGAATTATTAATAATTTTAACAATTTTATTACTGTTATTTGGTGCAAAGAGACTTCCAGGATTAGCAAAATCATTAGGTAGATCTACTAAAGAATTCAAATCTGCACTTGAAGAAGAATAATTTAAATAAATTCGTAATACTAACTATTTTTTTACTAGTTAGTGCATGTTCATCAGAACCTCCACAGGAGCTATCTTCTGGAAAGCAAATTTATGAAGCACGATGTTCTGCTTGTCATGGATCAAATTTGGAGGGTAGAGTTGGACCAGCCCTAGATGCAGCAAGTCCAGCGGCCTTGATGCCAGATTCATACTGGATTCAAACCATTACAAAAGGTAAGGGTTCAATGCCTGCACAACGACTTACAGATCAAGAGGTTGAATTAGTTATAGAGTATATTAAGTCAGAATATTAAATCTATTAGTTTCTTCATTTAATTTTTTTAATCTTCCAAAACCTTCATGCAAAGTATCCAGACTATTAACTCTCCACTTCCAATTACCTTTTTTAGTACCAGGAAGGTTAAATCTTGCTTCAACATCAAGTTCTAAAATATCTTGGACATTTGTTACAGTTAAAATGCATGGAGTTTTCCAAGTCAACTCTATAAAATTCCATATTTCTGAATCACTAGAGATATTAAAATCATTTAAATAATTTTTGTAATATTTAATTTGTGTTTTCTCTGCTTCATTGAGCCATTGTTTAATAGTTGGACTGTCGTGAGTTCCTGTATATGATGCTAAATTCTTATTCCATTCCCCAGGATGAGTCTCTTCGTGTTGATCATTATTTGGGATTCGTTGTTGGAGAACATTCATCCCAGGTATATTGTAATTTTTTAAAATTGTTTCAGTATCTTTAAGAACTACTCCTAAATCTTCAGCTAGCAACATAGAGAAATCTACTTTTGTTCTTATAGAATCAAAAAAGGTTTTCCATGGACCATCTCTCCAATGCCCATTAAGTGCACTTTCACCATTTGGTATTGCCCAGTATTTAAAGAATCCCACAAAATGGTCAATTCTTAGTAAATCGTATTTTTCTAAATTTTTATTTAGTTTGTTAACCCAGTATTGGTAATTTTGATTGAGATGCTCATCCCAATCATATAAAGCTGTATTCCAGACTTGTCCTTCCTCAGTAAACTCATCAGGAACTGCGCCTGAAACAAAACTCATATTGTATCCTTCATCTAAATCAAAAAGATCTTTGTTTAGCCACACATCTGCTGAATTGTGATTAACGTAAATTGGAATATCACCTAGTACAGATATGCTTTTTTTGTTGGCGTAATTCTTTAAAGATTTCCATTGTTTGTTAAATTCATATTGTAGAAAAATATGTTTTGAGACTATATTAGGAAACCTATCATTAATCAATTCAAAAAGATTTTCAGAATAATTCCTGTAGTCATTTTTCCATAAATTCCAATTCTTATTTGTTACTTCACTAATTGTTATAAATGTAATATGTTTTCTTATTTCGTCATCTTCTAGAAAATCTTGATATATATTTTCTTTTATATTTATTTTCATTTCAATTTTTTTGAATAAATCATCCTTAAGTTTGTATACACTTGCAAAGTCAACGTAATCTTTTGGAAGATTTCTAAATAATTCCAAGTCTTCTTTTTTAAATAAACCGTTTTCAAGATTTTCTAGTGAAACAATATAAGGATTTCCAAGAATAGAAGATTTGCTTGAATAGGGTGAATATTCTACATTATCAGTTATTCCTAATGGAAGAACTTGCCAAACTTTTGTTCCTGTAGATGATAATAGGTCTATAAATTCATAACTTTCTTTTCCAAAATCTCCAATTCCATATTTGCTTGGCAGAGAAGTTGGATGAAAAATTAATCCGCTACTTTTTTTAATATCCAAAATATTCTTTCAATAATCTTTATATTATTATAAATAGAAAAAAAAGGATTATTTTGGTAGAAAACCACAGCCCAAAATTTAAAGATGAAGGGGAAGCTCAAAAGATTGAGTTTTTTGATGGCGATGTTCATTTAGGATTTTATGACATTAGGTTTAACTCACAAGATAAAAAATTTTTAAGTATTTCTCCTGATGGATTACTTAAAATCAGAATACACACACAAACAAATATTAAAAAAGCTTGGCTTCTATTAGAGGATTCAGAGTTTCGGCCTATAGAGCTAAAACTGTATGCTGAGACAAAAAGATTTAACTATTGGAGAGCACATGTAGAGTTACGAAGCAACTCACCTAAATTCAGCTTTGCAGCTCAAACAGATGAAAATATCAATATTTATTTTGGTACTAGCGGAGTAGCAAATTTTATTTCTCCAGCTGAAAAATGGTCCTTAGATGTTAATAAGTTTAATCGTCATACAATTCCAGATTGGTTTTTTGGCGGTGTTATGTATCAAATCTTTCCAGAAAAGTTTAAAAACACTAATCCTGAATTAAATCCTGAGAATGTTTTAGATTGGGGAACTAAGCCTACAAGGCTTGGATTTCAGGGTGGAGATCTATATGGCGTAATTGAAGAGCTCGAATATATTCAAAATTTAGGTGTAAATATTATCTACCTTAATCCTATATTTCTTTCTAGAAGTGTACATAAATATGATACATGGGACCATTTTAAAGTTGACGACACCTTAGGAGGTGACGGGGCATTAAAGTTACTAATTGAAAAAGCTCATTCAATGCATATGAAAGTAGTTCTTGATTGTTCCTTAAATCATGTCCATCCAAGGCACTTTGCGTTTCAAGATCTTATTAAAAAGGGACCAAAGTCAAAGTACAGAGACTGGTTTACTGTATTCGACTATCCAATTAGATTAAAACACAGACCTCATTTGTACTCTCAAACTTATAAAGTTGGATGGGATGGGAATGAAGAAGAATACAAAGAATATCTTGATAAAACATTTACTGAAACAAAGATACCCGTAGAGATACTTAAAGATGATGGTCCAATATGTGAACCTACATATAAATCTTGGTGGGGTGTACCAGATATGCCTAAAGTAAATTATAGTTCACCTGATGCAAGAAAATGGGCTTTGGATGTAGCTGAATATTGGATTAAAAATTTTGATATAGACGGATGGCGTATGGATGTTGCAAAAGAAATAGACACTTCCTTCTGGAAAGAGTTTAGAGAGATAACAAAAAATACTAAAAAAGATATTTTGCTACTTTCAGAAATATTTGGTGATACCTCTCAATGGTTACAAGGCGATATGTTTGATGGCACTATGAATTATTCTTTTAGGGAAAATATGATTGATTTCTTTGCAAATAGAAATATGGAACCCGAAGAATTTTCAGAATCCCTTGCGCACCTTTATTCGATGTATTCTTTTGAAGCAATTACAGCGTGTCAAAATTTACTAAGTAGTCATGATGTGAAAAGGTTTTTAAATAGATGTAAGCAATCAGAAGATGTTTATGGAGCTATATTTTTTCAAGCAACATTTCCAGGTATTGCTTCTATATACTACGGGGATGAGATCGGCCTAAACGGTGGCGATGAACCAAATAATAGAGAGCCTTTTCCTTGGAATGATAAACTAAATTGGAATAATGACCTAAAAGAAATAACCTCAACTTTGATGAATTTAAAAAATTCGAATAGTATTTTAAAATATGGTACATTTGAATTGATACCTTCAACTAAAGGGGCAGTAGCCTTTCGTAGAGTGTTAAAGGATGAATCTCTTATTTGTATTTTTAATAGGGATTCAATTGTTGAAAATTTTAAAATATCTTCTCAAGCCCACAGTGTAGAAAAAATATATGGCAATTTTGATATCAAAATAGAGAATAAAGAAATTTCAGTTAATAAATTATTACCTAATACCGGAATAATAATTCATGAAAAATAATCTTTAGGTCTTTTATGTAAAAAGTGCGCTAAATTCCTTTTGCCATTTTTCGGTCCAAATAGGAATAGGTGTTTCATTCCATGGTTTATAATTTCCAACAAAATGGACTATAAGTGGTTCTGGATAATTTTCCGCAAGTTTTCTGTCTTCTATCAATTTAAAAGCTAATAAATTAAATGTTAAAGGTAGAGGTGACCATTTGTTTCTAAAGATTGCATTCATTGCATCTTGCTCTGGACACTCTGTTGGGCCATTCTCTTCTATCCAATTTACAAACTGGTCTTCGAGGTTTTCTTTTCTCCAGTAATTCAAATCTGCAATAAAAACCCCATTATTAAAATAAGGTAGGTCTTTTTGATTAAATGTTCTCAAACTCATTCCTGTGTATTCAACTACAGCAGCTATAGGTGTAAAGATTTCATAATCTAAAAGTGGCTTTACGTCCCGTAAAATAAGTGTATCTGGATCAATATATATAACTTTGTCATAATCTATAAAAGTACTTCCTAAAAATAATCTGTGATGCATATTTTTGGTGATGTAGTCCTTTTCAAATGCAAAACCTGAATCTTCAAATTTAGTGTACTTTTCTGAAGTAATAAATTTAATATCAAGATTATTTTGGTCAATTATATCAATAAATTCAGATTCTCTTTTTTGTAAATTTTCAGGCACTAAACATCTAACATTCAATTTTGGAGTACCTGAATAATTGAGACCTAGGGTTTTAATTGGAACACATGCATAATTAAAATAATTCTCATCAAAAGACGTAACTACAAGTGTTTTATTGTATTCCAAACTTTAATCTCCTTAAAAATATTTTAGAAAATAATATGACTTGATGCTTATTTTCTTTATTAAAGTTAAATTTATTAGTTAAATTGAATAATTTACATTAAAATTCATATATCAAGTTGATTGGAGAAAAATTGTCAAAATTACATGAATATTTAAAATCACAAGAATCATTAATAACTTCTTCAGTAGAAGGTAAAACTTTATTAGATTTTATAGATAGAAATGCGGATGAATATGCAAACTATCCTGCATTAAATACACCTGCAAATAATGAATATTCTGCATGGGACTCTATGTCTTGGTCAGAACTAAGGGAAACAGCTAAGAACTTAGCATCTGGACTCATTGATCTTGGTTTAAGTCCTGGCGATATGGCATTTATCATGTCAAACAATACAAAAGATCATAATATTGCAGATTTAGGTATTGTTTATTGTGGGGCTACCCCCTCCACTCTCTATAAACAATTAAAATTTAATCAGATTGAATATGTTTCAAATCTTATGGATGCAAAGGTTGCCATAGTTGGAGATCTTGAACTTTTTGAAGAGGTTAATAAAGCTAAGGAAAACTGCCCAAATCTCAAAGCTGTAGTTTTAATTGATGGATATGAAGAAAAAAAAGATTTAGATTATGTACATAGCTATCACGAATTAATTCAAAAAGGTAAAGAAATTAATAATTTGGATTCATCCAAACTTGATGAGGCTATTGCTACTGTTACGCCAGATACTTTAGCTTGTTTAATTTTCACATCGGGCACAACTGGCAAACCAAAAGGAGTAATGATATCCCATAAAAATGTTTTATGGACTATCGAAAGCTTATTTGGACAGATGATTCCTGCATCAAAATTTCCGAGGATAGTTTCTTATTTGCCGATGGCCCACATTGCTGCAAGAGCTGGAGATCATTATCAGGCAATATATAGAGCTGGTCAAATATTTCCTGTTCCAGTTTTGGAAGATATGAGTGTTGCTCTTCCAACAATTGAACCTTCTGTATTCGTTGCAGTTCCAAGAGTTTGGGAAAAATTTAAAGCAGGACTTGAAGTAAAAATTGAAGAAAACCCAAAGAAGGATCTTATTGCAAAAGCCATTGCAAATGGTTTAGAAAAAGTAGATTATCAACAAAAAGGAGAGACCGTTCCTTTAATGGTGAATTTAAAAGATAAATTATTTGCAAAACTTGTATTCTCAAAATTTAAAGAAGGACTTGGTATTGTAGATACCGAATATTTTGTTACAGCTGCTGCACCAATGAATAGAGATGTTCATAGGTGGTTCCATGCAATTGGAATTGATGTAACTGAAATATACGGTATGACTGAAGATACTGGCCCAGCAACAATTGGTGTACCAGGGAATGCTGTAGAGTCTTTTACAAAAAGATTGAAAGCTGATTCTATAGAAATTCCTAGTGTTCTAAATCCCATTGGTAAAGTTGGTATCCCAATTCCTGGTACAGAAGTAAAGGTCATGGAAGATGGCGAACTCTGTATTAAAGGTAATCATGTTGCCCAAGGTTATTATAAGTCAGAAGACCAGACTAAAGAAACATTTGATTCTGATGGCTGGCTACACACGGGTGACTTAGCAGAAATTGATACTGAAGGTTATGTAAAAATTATAGGTAGGAAGAAAGAGATTCTAATTACATCAGCTGGAAAAAATATTGCACCAGTTGAAGTAGAGGATTTAATTAAACCTCATCAATTAATTGGTCAGATATGCGTAGTTGGAGATGGAAAAAAATATCTTACAGCTTTAATTGTTCTAGATGGCGATGGAGGAGCAGAGAAGTGGGCATCTGATAACAATGTTGATTACTCTTTTGAAAATATGTCTAAAAATCAATCTGTAATTGAGGCAATACAAAAGCAGGTTGATGAAGCTAATTCCCAAGTTGCACAAGTACAGCAAATAAAGAAATTTGTGGTCTTACAAAAAGAATGGACAGATTCAAGTGGTGAGCTAACGCCAACGTTGAAATTAAAGAGAAATGTAATTGCTGAAATGTATAATGATGAAATTGAATCTATGTATGAGGAAGGGTAAATAAATGTCAAACATATCTTTTGAAGACAGGGTAGTAATAGTAACTGGAGCTGGTAATGGATTGGGGAAGGCTTATGCACTAGAACTTGGAAATAGAGGTGCCAAAGTTGTTGTAAATGATCTAGGGGGTTCTGTAGATGGTTCTGGCTCAGGTAGTTCTCCAGCTGATGATGTTGTTAATGAAATCATTAAAAATGGTGGAGAGGCAGTAGCTAACTATGATTCAGTTGCGACAAAAGACGGCGGCGAATCAATTGTTCAAACAGCTACAGACAGTTTCGGAACAGTTGATGCAGTTATTAATAATGCTGGAATACTACGTGATAAAAGTTTTGCTAATATGTCTGAAGACGAGTTGTCATTGATTATTGATGTTCATTTAAAAGGTACATTTTTTGTTTCTCAGCCAGCATTTAAGATAATGAAAGAAAAAAATTATGGCAGAATTGTAAATGTTGCTTCACCATCCGGATTATTTGGAAATTTTGGGCAATCTAATTATGGTGCAGCAAAAATGGGAATTGTTGGCTTGACTAATGTTTTAGCAATTGAAGGGTCAAAGTATAATATAAAAGTAAACGTCATTGCACCAACAGCATATACTCGAATGACAGAGGCATTACTTCCAGAAGATGTTGGTAAATTATTTGGTCCTGAATTAGTCACCCCTATGGTGACATATCTAGCATCTGAATCATGTGAGCCATCCCATGAAATATTTGGTGTAGCTGCAGGAAGGTTTGCCCGAGTAGGGATTATTACTCATAAAGGTTACGTAAATACAAGTGCATCAGCTGAAGATATAGCAAGTAATATTGATGAAATCAGAACTATTGTTGATGGTTCGTATCCACTTAGCAATGAGGATGAACTTGTAATTATTCAGAAAGCAATTCAAGGAAATTAGTTTTCTAGTTATTGTGATGTATAATTTCTTATGACAAAAATGGACACAAAGCCTTTAGATTCTGAAGAATTAGTAAAAAACAAACTTCAAGAATTAATTGATTTCAGAAAAGATGGCCAAGACATAAGAGAGTTTTGGGGTAAACAATTTGATTTAGGCTTAGCATGGGTCCAGTTTCCTGAAGGAGCTGGTGGTCTTGGTGTTAATCCAAAATACCAACTTTTAATTACTGATACGTTACGAAATGAAGGAATATCACAACAAAATAAAATAGCTAATATCCTTGGCATTGGCATGGGAGCACCAACGATTGTTGAATATGGAACTCCTGAACAAATTTCAACATACTTAAGGCCAATGTTTACGACTGAGGAAATCTGGTGTCAACTTTTTTCTGAACCAGGATCTGGGTCAGATTTAGCAAGTCTATCAACAAAAGCTATAGATGACGGTGATGGTTATATAGTAAATGGTCAAAAGGTATGGACTACATTAGGCCATCTCGCAAAGTGGGGCTTAATTGTAACTAGAACTGATCCAACTGTTCCTAAACATAGAGGTTTAACATTTTTTATTGTTGATATGGAATCTGATGGTGTTGATGTAAGACCACTCAGACAAATCACAGGAGAAGCTGAATTTAATGAAGTTTATTTTACTGATGTAAAAATTCCTAAAGAAAATATGTTGGGTTCTGTTGGGGATGGCTGGAGAGTATCGCTTGCAATTTTAATGAATGAAAGAGTAGCTATTGGAGGGAATGTAAGAGAAAGAGGCAGTGGAGCACCTGGTCACCTTGTACAACTTTGGAAAGACAACGACTTAGATGATCCGGTAGCTAGAGATAAATTAATTTCATTGTGGATTGAACAAGAAGCCGTAAGATTAACAAACATGCGTGCAATTGAAAATAGAGAAAAGGGGACACCAGGACCAGAGGGCTCTACTAGTAAACTTTATGAAGCAGAAATTAACAAATCTTCATATGAATTTGGTATGGAAATGCTAGGAAATGAAGGATTATTATTTCCAAGAGGTTATGCATTAACACAACCAGAGCTAAATTTCGATAATGAAACTTTCGGCTTTACTGATACACAGAGTCTATTTTTAAGATCAAGAGCTAACTCAATTGAGGGTGGTACATCTGAAATAATGAGAAATATTATTGCTGAAAGAGTTCTAGGGTTACCAAGTGAAACAAAACTAGATAAAGATAAAGCTTGGAAAGACATACCTAGGTCTTAGTAAATAAGTACGAATTTTCCTTTTTGACAACTTATTTTTAGTATATTTTCGGTAGTTTCATTTCTTAGAGTTAGTGATTGTCCTGAATCAACATCTTTATTTTTTAAATTCCATTTTGCTCCATCTATATTTAGTGATTTAACCTCCTTAAGTGGAATTAAACTGAATTTTTTATTCTTTTCTATTTGTAAAGATATATCATTTTTAAACAAAATAGTTTCTTTTTGATATAACCAAGTGACGTTTTCATAAAAATCAATATTAGAGATAATTGAAAATATTGATAGCAAGTGGTCAATTTCTCCACCTTCTCCACCTATGATTATAATATTCTTATCATGTGGGTTTTTAATATTTTGAAGACTTAATTCAAAATCAGTAGCATCTTTATTTTTTTGATAAGTATTAATAGGAATATTGTTATCAACTGCTGATTGATAATCATCTTTTGATATTGAGTCAAAATCTCCTATTAAGACAGTTGGCATCAATGAAAATTTACTTAGATGTTCAATTCCACTATCTACAGCAATTATTTCATCAAAATTTATTTTTAGATCTAATACATTGCTTTCGCAATTGCCACCTACCGAAATTAGTACATTTTTCATAATTTTAAAGTTATATCCATAGTTTAATGTAAAAAAATTTCTCACATATCTCAAATCAAGTAACATTAAAAGTATGAGTAATGAATTTAATTTTAACATTGGTGAAGAAGCAGTAAAAACAATTATTGAACTTCGGGATCAAGAACCAGGTGAAAAAGAGTATGGTTTATTCCTACAGATTGACGGGGTACATGGTAATCAATTCACTTATGATTTAAGTTTTTTAGATGTTGAGCAATCTCGTTCTGATGACACAAGAGTTGATTTTGGGAATCTAGCTGTAATTATTGCTGCTAAAGATGTTGATAAATTTGAAGGAGCAAGTCTTGAAATGTCTGATGATCCTCAAGCTCCTGGTTTAACAATGGACAATCCAAATACTCCTAGTCCAGCGATGATTGGAAACCCAGAAGATTTACCTGAGTTAAAAGGTGAATTTGCGGAAAAAGTTCAAGCAGTTCTTGAAAGCCAAATAAATCCTGCAATCGCTTCACATGGTGGCGCAGCTACATTAATTGGTGTTGAAGGAAACGATATATATTTACGACTAGGTGGAGGTTGCCAAGGCTGTGGAATGGCCCAGGTTACTTTAACACAGGGAATTGAAGCATCTTTGAGACAAGCTGTTCCTGAAATTGGTAACATAATAGATGCTACTGATCATGCACAAGGTGAAAATCCTTATTTTGCATCTCACTAAACACTTATAACTGTTTTACCTATATTTTTTCTAGTTAAAAAATTCTCTAGTGCAGTAGCTGTATCTTCTAATTTATAGTTATTGTTTGGAACAATTTTTAATTTTTCATTTTCGATAAAAGAAATTAGTTCTTCAAAATCTTCAGCAGTTTCAACCGGAGAAGTGTTTGTCCATCGACCCCACCAAACCCCTACAATTGAAACTCCTTTGACTAAAGTAAGATTAAGAGATATTTTAGGAATTGATCCATTAGCAAATCCAATTACAAGAAGCCTTCCGTTAAAAGCAGTAGCTCTTAAAGCTTGTTCTGTAACCCCACCCCCAACTGGATCAATCACAATATCAACACCTTTACCATCTGTTAATTTTTTTACTGTTTCTTTTAAATCAACTTGATCATATCTAACAATTTCATCTCCACCTAAACTTTTTACATACTCAGCTTTTTCATCTGATCCAACTGCGCAGATAGTATGCAATCCCATAACTTTAGCTAATTGAATTGTTGATGTTCCAATTCCTCCAGACGCTCCAAGAACTAAAAGAGACTCCCCACTCTTTGCATTAGCTCTTCTTTTTAAAGCATAGTATGAAGTTCCATAATTAATTGGTAAGCTTGCACCAGCTAGTGAATCAAAGTTATCTTTTACTGGTATGACTAAATTTTTATTAACTGCTACATATTCAGCAAAACCACCAATAGGAGGAATCCCAATTACTTTTGTACCAATAGGAATATTTACTTTTCCCCCTTTATCTTCAACATAACCACAGACTTCATTTCCAGGTGTAAATGGAGGATCCATCACAATTTGATACTTACCTTGAACTAGAAGAGCATCTGGAAAATTTACCCCAGCAACTTCAACCTTAATTAATACTTCATTCTCTCCAACTTTAGGTTTATCAATTTCTTGAATTTCTAATAAATTTGGCTCTCCCAATTTTGTACAAACAACTGCTTTCATATTTAATTCCTCTTTATAATGCCTGATAGTTTTTTAGCGAAGTCTTTCTTTTCCTCGATGTCAACTTTTCGTCTTATCTGCACTCTCTGCGCTTGTGGTGATCCCGCACCGTGAAGTGATTCAGTAAGATAAGCAACTGCATTTCTACCAAGTGTCATATTTTCAATAAGTCTTAATATCTTTACTCTATCTTCTGAATTTATATCCTTTTTACCTTTTAGGTATTTCTTTAAGTCTTCAGACATATTTCCTTCATTAAAATCTATACCAGAAGGCATAGATCCAACAAGTCCTCCTGCTAAATCTTGTGCAAGCCTTCCAATTTCATAAGTTTCTTTTGTAACATGCTGTTTGCAAACATTTGCTAATAGGTCATCATTTATAAAATTTCCAGATTTTGTTTGTGTACCTTGAAGGGATGATGCGATGCCTGTTGCATAAATAGTTTCATTAAGTTTATTCATTTCTACTAGTTTGTCTTTTATGTGAGATGCTTCTTCTACACCATTATATTCAGCAATTGT
>CEOP01041103.1_pt1 | contig 24716 bp, 19 predicted proteins | sample 361301 | NCBI WGS metagenome assembly CEOP01 (sample SAMEA2619548, study PRJEB7988) | marine metagenome | biome: marine biome (ENVO:00000447); feature: deep chlorophyll maximum layer (ENVO:xxxxxxxx); material: "saline water (ENVO:00002010), including plankton (ENVO:xxxxxxxx)" | depth 55 m
TTCAGTTTTTGCAGTTTCATCAACAAAATTAAGAGGAACATTAAAATTATTCGTTGTAGCTGATGCTTGCTTATCAATAACATTTGATATCAATCCGACAGACGATCTTTGCAAATCTATCATTGGAGCTCTATCTGAATCTCCAAGTAAAGTAAGTTGCAATTCTAATGACTTTACTTGAACACCAGAGCCTATTTGATTTGTTTCAGCACTATCATTTGCTACTAATTTTAAATTTGAAAATGAAGTGTTTTCAAGTAAAGGTAGGCCACCGAACGAACCTTCTTTTTGAAATGAATTATCTGCAAGTTCAGCATATGATTTACTTTGAGTTGTTTTTATAGCACTTTGTATCTGAGTTCCTACAGGAATATTTGTTTGTATATTAGGAAATACAGTATTATAACTTATATTCTTTGTAGATTGAACAAGTGATCCTCCACCTATAACACTTGCAGTTGCAGAAGAATCTGCAGTAAATTTATAACCAGTAAAATCCATAGATGTTATATTATATTTTTTGTTTAACGTATCCGCAGATATACCTCCAACACCAGCTGAATCAACTCCTGAAAGCGTAACACCTTGCGCTACTTGCATTCCATGATTACGATGAAACACTGTGACTACATTCGATCCACTATCAACAGAAATAGGATTAGGTTGCAAAAGCTGTTTAGGCACAGAAGCATTTTTAAGTATAGCTTTAGCACTATTCTTTTTAAATTTTGCTCGGTGCATTACAAATGTTAAGTCTTGATTCTGATCAGCAGTAAACGTTCTACCATTTTGCGAATAAAATAAACTACCTAATGTAGGTTGTTTATTCACTCTTTTTTCTGTAGATGCTACAGTAAATTCGTTTATCTCTGCAACATAAATTCTATAGTCTTTTGAATCTGCAGTAACAACTAAAGCATATTCATTACCGCCTTTTAAAAATAAAGGTTCATCTAAAGTAAAAGATGTGGCCGTTGTTGCATTAGCTGAAACTGAACTGCCTCCAGCAAAAGTACTTCCCGGTAATGATTTAACACTCCCTGGTAGTACAAAACTTGATGATGGTACTCCATTAACCATTGGTCTTATTTCTATAGAAACTGGAGCAGTTTCATCAGCTGCTTCAAAAAATAAATCAACTTTTGTGACGTAAATACCTGACGTTTCTCTTACAAAAAACGATTGCGCTATAGGCTGCTTACCTACTCTGTATCCTGTTGACGTTTGTCCCATATTATATTTCTCCTACGAATATGTTTCGTCTAATACTATCTATCATCATGTACTCCCATTTTCACTTGCGTCACCGCTACCACCAGATGCACCTTCACCTGCTTGACCATCTGTGTCGTTTCCTAGGCCTGTATCTGTTGCTTGTGCATCATCAGAAAAACCTCCACTGCCGCTGGTGCTGGTGCTGCCACCGCCACCGCCGCCACCACCGCCACCGCCGTCGTCTCCACCGTCATCATAATAGTATGGAATATATACAATTCTCGTTGATGTGTATTCGGCTTGTTTAGTATCTAAATACCCTTTTGCAGTGTAAGGTGCTGATGCAACGCTTCCTGCATTTGCATCGTTATCCACACTGATGTCTAAAATTTTAAATTCTCGAGTTCCCGTAGCAATTTTAATAGCATCATTATTTGGAACTATGAATGAACCAGAAACAGTTCCCATGGCATCTGTTACCAACTGTGTCGTAGAGCCATCGGGGTGTGCAGTCAGTCCTTTAAAGGTATTGCCAGGATCTGTTGATGTGCTGGAATAAAAACTAAATCCACCTTCGCCATCTGTACCGTTAGTGAAAGCAGATATATTAATACCATCTAAGAAAGCAAATACTCTGGTATTAGGTCTTAACCCCGTAGCTTTAAAGAATATTTTTCTTGATCTCATAAAAGCTGATTGAGTTGTATTAATTAATCTATCATCAACTAATTCTAAAATAGCATTATTTGTTACTACTGTTTGTTCAGCTCGTCTTCCAGTAGATCCACACCAGCCAGTTACATGGTTATTAAATAAGTAAGAAGGCCTACGTGAAACTTGTGATCCTTTTTGTATAATTTTATCAGGTAATCTTTCAGTGTCTCTCCATTCGTCAGACGATGGAGATAGCGTAATGTTACCATTGTAAATTGTAACTGCAAAAGGATTTATTTGAACAGATTTACTTGCAGTAGATTGATCGATGAAAGAAACTTCATCATAATCAATGTATATATTATCACCTTTTAATACAGTGTCAGTTGATGCTGCAGAATCATAAATCATTCTTATTGTATCTTCGTGCTGGAATGCTCTTAATTTCTTATCGATAATGTCAATTGAAGCTCTATATTGTTTAGGTGTACTTATAGATGAAAATCTATGATCTTTAAAATCATCAACAAAAAATCCAGCCTTTGTTCTGTTATTGCCTGCAGAGTCTAAAACTTCAAGGTTTTTAGTGTCAATTTCTAACAAATTTAAAGTAGTAAATTCTTCTAATCTATCAACTCTTTTTTCGAGATTTCCAATGTCTTTCATAGTAAATCTTCTAAAGTTGATTTTATTAATACTAACATCTGAATCATTAAGAGTTTTGGCATTCAGTTTTATATCATATAAAGGTAATTTTCCTTCTTGTCTTGATGGTAGTATAGGATAAAATGAAGATGGACCAAAATTTAAAGATAGTTTAGAATTATTATCAATAGCTAATTTTGCTGCCTGAGCAAGATTATATGTAACATCTGCAGTGATAGTTGTTTCACTTTGAGGAAGCTCTATCATAGTTGAACCAGAAGTTCCAAAGTTTCCAGCTGAATCAGCAACTGATCTGAAATCAATTACATCTCTTAAATTAACTGTTCTACCTTCAGGAGTTCTGAATGATGGTATTTTATCATATTCTACTTGAGATGAATATGAATTTACAGAAAAGTAATCACCACTAGAACTTGGATTGAAAAACTTATATTTAACAGTTACGTTTCCGGCTGGTGCAGAAAATCCATTTTTCAAAATTAATCGACCCGGCTCATATCTTGAAGGTCTTTGTCCATCATCAATTATAAATCTTGGTGATAAGTCTAGACTGCTGTCTGCTGTAGAAACAATTTCTTGTACACTAAAAATGTCAGCTCTTTTCAAATTAATGAATATAAATCCGGCCCCGTCTGATTCACAGCTATTGATCAGACTAAAACTTGTTAATACTTTTTCTTTTGGTGTTGTTTGAGTTTTTTCAACGTATGCAGCATACTCTATATTTGATGAACTAACTATTGTATTACCTGTTCCAAAATCAGCCGTATTTGCTGCAAGGTCGATAGTTGGTGAAATAGTAGATATATCACTGTCAGCCTTTGCAAATATGAAATTTGAAGTTGACGTATATGTTTCACCTGGGTTTCCAGCTATCGATTGTAAAGCAACTACACCCGAACTGTTTGCACTTTTATTTGAAAACTTTCTTTGTGCGGTATAAATTAAATCTGATATAGTAGAAGGTCTTCTTTTAGGTAATTCAAAAAAACTATAATCATTAGTAGGTTCTTTGACAACAGCCTTTGAATTATCCAAAGTAATGTTAAAATAATTATCAACGGTAGTTCCAACACTTTTAACATTTCTAAATGCTTGGCCACTATTCATTTGTATATCAGTAATATGAGCTTTAATGTTTGATCCATTTTTTGTAAGTGCTTTAATTCGTGCTGTACCGATTGTGCCTCCTGTATGTCCAACGCCTGACCTTAAATTCATTTCTTCCATAGTATCAATATTTGGAATACCTTTAGATGAACTATCACCAATGCCTGGCGTTGTGATTACATGATGTGCAAGAACAGCACTTACTGGTTCATTATTTATTTCTAAAGTTGCAGTTGGTTTTTTCACCCTTATTGTAGTAGGATAAGGCTTAGTTGCTCTATATCCATCAACTACTACTGTGCCATCACTTACTTTTAATAGCAAATGTGTATTTTCTGAATCTAGTTCAAATTTAGCAGTAAAAGGTTTTACTTCATAGTCACCAGAATTTTCTTTAATTCTAGTTGCGATCATATCAGATGGAATATTATAAGATTGATTCGTATCAACATTTTCAAAAACCGCGCCATTAACTATTGTTGCAACATGTATAAAATTGTCACTTGCTGTTAATTCATCACGTTCTGCGATAGTAAGTTTAATTCGGTATCTATCAGCTCCTGGTGCACTTACGTTTGGAGCAGCTCCTTGGTTGTCATATAAAGCATCATTATCACTTGCAGTTACTACGTCTTCTACTGATTTAAATCCAATATCTGTGTTAGGAGAATCAGTATATTTAGATATGATTTTACTTTGATCTTGAGTAAATACAAAATTTCCACGTGCGTAATAAACACCACTGCGTATCGTAACTTGAGTACCTGCACCGACAACATTAGGATCATCTGTTGTAGCTTGTTTAACTTTTAAAACATCAGTACCACCAGAAGCTGCATTAATAATCATTAATTCCTCTGAAGCCATTCTTTTTGTTATGGTATTATCGCCTGATGCTTGGGCTGTTTTAGTATCTGTATATTTTACATAAAGTGTAGCTGGATCTCCGCTAGTTGCTGCGACTGCTTCTATGATAGTTGCAATAACACTTGATGTTTGACCAGTTACAGTTTTACCTACAAGAGTTGAAACCTCTGGCAAACTGTGACTAGTTTCATCTAACTTAATGAATTCATATTTTGGATTTATATTAACGCCACCAGGTTTTACAACTGCTCCTTCTTTAAATATATTATTACCGAATCTTGATATTTGACTTTGTAATATAGTTTGAAGTTGTGTTAATTCTCTTGCTTGTAATCCTACACCCGAATTAAATAATATTCTATGATAGTTATCGCTATCACGAAAATCATCTTTATAGGTTGTCGATAAGCTGCTCTTTATAAATGTTGTCGCCATATTAATGTCCTATTATAGTGTAACTACTACTTTAATATCTTCTGTTTGAGAAGTATTTCTAATAACTGGTGCTCTATTCTCTATATATAAAACTTCTCCAGAAGTGTTAATGTATAACTCATTTGAATCTGCAACTACAGCAATTGTACCAGTTTGGCCTGCTTCATCTGTGAGAGTGTTTCCTACTGAAAACGGTGTGTAACCAGTACTGTCAGTTTGGTGATAATATATTTTTGCACCAGCCGTAGTATGATTTACAAATTCGTTAAAATATGCTTTTGCTGGAGGCGTTTCGTTATTTGTCATCAATTCGTCAGGTTGTAACTGACTTGCAAAAGCTGAATCTGCTATTAGATATTTTAAAGCTTTAGCAGTAGTTGCAGTAAGAGTATTTCCATTAGCTGAGTCAGTTTTCGGATTTCTAATTAACATCACTTGTCTGTAATCTTGATTAGTTCCTGTTAAGAAGTCTCCATTTTCTGCTCCAGCTGGTTTAGAGTTGAACATAAGTGATGTAGCTTTTAAATCATCTATTGGATCTGCACCGATACCATTAAGTGGACCAAGCACGGCTCTTGCTATACAACCACTACCACCTGATGTCGGAGTTATAGTAACAGTTGCATTTACAAAATTGCTTCCTGAACCTGAACTTTCATTTAACATATCAATCTTAACAACTTTACCACCTGATACGACTGCAGTCGCTTGTGCACTGTCACCTATAGCGCCGCTATTTCCTGTTATAGTAACAGTAGGTGCACCTGAGTAGCCAGTCCCTTGATTTTCTACGACGATATTTGCTATTCTACCTGCATCTGCAGAGTCTTGAGCAGCTTTTTGTTGTATTTCAAATGCATCGCTAGTAGTAGTTACAAATTTAACTGGAATAAAGTTGGCCGATAAAAACGAAGCTGTATCACTACCAGATAACGCATATAAAAATCTCCAAGTGTACCCATCTGAAGTTTTAAATGGTTTTGGTGATGTGCCAGTAGGTTTAACTGTTGATTTATTTATAGCACCAGTTCCGCTCTTGCTTTGTTGTAAACAAATATAAACATGATTATCTTCAGTAAGAACGTAATAGGTATTTGATGGTATTGTACTATATTCGTCATCATAGCCGCTATATTCGCTACCGGAGCTCCAATTGTGTCTTGGTACTACAAAGGATGTTGAGCCTACAGCTTTTACGGATTGTAAAGCATTTTGTGCTTCTCTTATTGTTTTAGGTGTATCTGTCGGTGTTGGAACAGTTTCAGTTGAGTTCCATTCATCATTTTTTCCAATACCTACGTAATATCTTGCAAGTGTAACATCTGATGCTTCATCTAATATTTTTTGCATGAATTGTTTTTTAAACGGATCTGTAATTATTGCTGGCATTTTCTATTCCTATGATATTATAATTGAATTAGCTGAATCATTTCCACTAAGCGTAAACCAATTAGTTCCATCCCATATACATTGAGTTGCAGTGTTTTGTGGTAGTCGTATTGTGCTTCCATTTGCAAAAGGCGCAGGTGTTATAGTCACTAAACCGCCTCCTTTATTTGAAAAAATCTTAAACTCACCAACTGTAGTACCTGGGTCTAATGATACTGCAAATGCTGTTCCCTTGTTACATATTATCAGCGAAGAAGCTGAATCAGCTCGGCCAGTATCTGTTATAGTACTTGATGTGAAAGCTGCTTTGCTTATAGCTACAGAACCTTTACCTTTACTTGACAACGATAAGTTGATATTTGCATCATTTCCGGTTGCTGCTATTGAAGGATGAGCACCGGTTGCTTTATTAGTAATAGTAATTTCATTTACTGCACTTGCTGTTCTAACTAATTTTATTAATTCACTTCCTGAAGAATCATTAATGCTTTGTTGAATGATTGGCCTATACACTGTAGGTGATGTTAATGTTTTATTTGTAAGTGTATCTGTAGAAGTTCTTGCAACTAGCGTATCTGCTCCAGATGGTATAGTAACAGTTCCGCCGTTTGATATAGTTGAAATTGCAGGTGCAGTTAATATCTTATTTGTTAATGTCTGTGGTGATGCTGCTAATGTAATTGTTCCAGTTGAATCTGGTAATGTAATTATATTATCTTGTGATGCGTTACTAGCTTTTAATCGTGTTTCAAAATCGTTAGCTGATGTACCTTCAAATACTACTGCATCAGTTTCTAATGATATTTGTGTAGATAAGTTACTACTATCTCCTCCACCAAGTTTTGCATATATTTCAGCAAAGTTTGAATTTATCTTTGTTCCGGCTTGTCGTAATGTATCACCATTACCGTCATTAGCTGAACTGCCTATACCAATATTTTGTCTAGTCATTTAATCTTCCTAATAAGTTCTATTTATACATAAGAATAATCGTTATGTGTTAAAAGATGAATCAAATTGTGCGTTGTCCATTGTCTCAAAAGTAAGTGAGAAATCTGGTGCAGCTGCTTCTGCGCTATCACCTAATGCACCAACAAAGTCTTTTCCTTGGCCACTATCATCAAATGTAAATGAATTAGGTGTAATAAGTTCTTCCATGTTTCTATAAAATCCTTGAAGTTGTGTAGATGTAAGTGACTGATATACACTAACTTTTTGGTCAAGGCCTACTCTGACTGGTGTTCCATCAGAATCTATTAACCCAGTCATTTGTGTAAATAGTGCAAGTGCTGATGTAATTCCAATGCCTTCTACTACTCTAGATGCACTATCAAGTTCTGCTATTGGTGCAGATGCATTTCCAACAGCTTCAGTGTCAGTTGTAACTGTCCCAGCAATATGAAATCCTGCAGGATGCACAAACTTTTTATATAATTCTATCCATGTAGTTTGTGATATAGGACTCTTAATTAGTATTGAAAAAACTTGGTACAGCGCATTATTTCTAATAAATTTATTTGATTCAGAACCAATTCTACTTAAAGGCCCAGATAAATCGTACCCTATAGTGAAGATATCTTTCTTAGGATACTCAACCTCTACATTTTGTTGAAAAAATGCTCTAAAGAATTCTTCAATTGAAAATCTACTACCTTTAGTTCTATGTAATTCATTAATTCTTTGAGCGTAAAAACTCGGATCAATAAAATTACCTCCAGTATTTCCACCTGCAATTTCTTGTATTATAAATTTCAATAAATCTGAAGAAGTTTCTTGCGTATCTCTTGTTTGATATATTTTTCTTAATTTATAATCAAATGAACTGGCTCCGTCTGAATCTAAATAATCATAATATTTCTCTAAAAATGTTACAAGATTTGGATAATCTTGAGTAAAAAATTCAGGCAAAGCCTCGCGAACTTTTCTATGTAAAAAGTTTCTTGGTCTTCTATTATAATGATACTGAATATTTGTCATTAGTAACTAGAACCGCTTGATGATGTTGATCCTGATAATGATGCTTGGATTTCTTGATAATCAAGAATAGCATTAGCTTTAGATGCCACAGTATCAATATCAATTATACTTGCTCTTAAAGGCCTTATTGTACTTTCGTTGGCAGGCCTAGCTGATATTTTTATTTCGCCACCTTCTAGTGCAGTAGGATTGAATCCTACTAAATTAACTCTACCTGCTTTTGAATCAAATGAACCGACATTGTCTACTTCAACACCTTCTTCACCACTAACTATTTCTAAAGTGCTTGAATTGAGTCTACTTCTAATGGTGCAAGGTTTTGAATTGAACGTGAACTTAGAAGATGTAATTATTCTTTCAACACTACCTACATCAGTAGCGCCACCAATCTCAACTGGAAAGTTTATCTGATAATCTCTTGAAAGGCCTAAAGTAGGTGTGAATCTCTTTTGTATCTTAAGGCTAATTTTAGTGTTTAATATTGATTCGTCAATATCATCAAGAATTGCTAGTAAATTTGATCTTCTAAACACTTTTCCAAATTTTTGTAAATTATTTGAAAAATACGTGTTAATTGTATCTTGAATTAAAGTTTCTGTTGCACTTGAAGTTGAACTTGTTAAGTCTGGATCAAAATTAAATGTAGTTAAAATTTCTAAATAAGAAGTGCTCACATCTACAAATTTAGTGTCTATACTTGCAATAGCAAAATTATCAGACAAATCACTTATGATATTATTTTTTACATCTAACTGTGTAGCGTCATCTACGTCTGTTTTAAATTTTAATGCTACATAAACACAACCAAACCTAGCTGGGTCGTTATCTTGTCCTCCCCATGAAGTAACATCATCAACAAATGAACCGTAGTTAGTTAATACTTGAGATGTGTAATCTTCAGCTGTAACCATTCGTCTTTGAGATGTAAAGTATAATGGTGCATTTTGTCTTATAGATTCTATCCCTTCTCTGAATGATCCACCCGCTGCAGCAGCACTCGTAACAGCTTCTAAATTAACACCTTCTACTTGAACATCTGTAGAAAACACACTAGATCCATTAGCTTCAGGCCCTACAGTAGACAAATAATCTATTACTATTTTATTTCCTGCAATTGGAGCTGCTCCCGTACTCGTTCCGTCGCCGAATATTATTTCATAGTAACCATTAGGCACTTCTTTAATTTGATAATGTGTAGACGTTGGCGTAATTCGAGTTGCTTTATTGATATTAGTGTATGTGGTAAAAGTCGGACTTACTGAAGTATCGAAAACTTGTATTCTTATTGTTGTAGTGTCAATCGTTAAATCTGGTATGACATATATTTGTGAATCTGATGTTTCACCGACAAAAAATGTTTTAGTTTTCTCTATTCCCTCATAAACTGGTATATCTGAAGAACCTTCAGAAGTTTTAAAAATATAAACACCAGCACTACTAGGAGTTGCAACATATTTTTCTCTTGTTCGAAATGTATAACTTATATCATTTAATGACGTAGTAAATTTACTATTTCTAGGTAGTTCAATCGAAGTTGGTCTATCTGAAGCTGCGATTGTAATAGATAATGTTAGTTTTGCTAATGCAGATGCATATGATCTTGGTACATATCCTAAAGCTTCTGCATGAGATATTATAGAACTTCTCAGTTGTGCAGTGTTTAAAAAACTTTCATTAAGAGCAAAGTTTGATGTTAAGCCATTAAAATGAGTATTATAAGCCAATACATCTAATATATTACTTAAAGCAGAACCTTCAAAATCATAATCAGTAAATTCACTTTGACGCTTGAAATAATCCTTTAGCCTCGTTTTTATTGTATCAAAATCTAAATCTGTTGATTGAATTGTAGTTGACATTTATCTTAACCTTGTTAAATTTATTTCTACAGTATCTTGTTGTAATGTAGATATTACTAAAAATCTTACTGTTACTCTTACTTCATTATTGTCTGCACCTATAATACTATTTATGCTTAAAACTTGAGCTCTTGGTTCATAAGTTTGTATTGACGAAGTTATATCATTCTCTAAATTAGCATCATCTATTTCAGTGCTTAATCTAAATAACATATCTGTTAAATTTCCACCAAACCTATGCATGAAAGGTCTCTCAGTAAAATTCGTCAATAGCAAATTTCTTATTGATTGCTTAACAGCTGCAGCATTTGTTTTTTTAAAAATATCACCTGGTAAATTATTACCATCAGTATCTAATCCAACAAACTTAGCACTAAACGTTGCATCTATGTCTTTGTCTTCACGTACTCTTGAAACAATAATAGACTTCTTACTAACATTTCCATCTTCATTTGCAAAAACTCTTGTTGGCATAGTGATTCCTTTATTGACTATTTATACAATTTATTCGACAGTTTACTCATCACTAATTTCTAATAATTCACCAGTAGACTGCACTGAATTATTAAATCTTGTTTCAATAATATTGTTATATGAAACGCTCCATGGTGATATTATTTCTGGCATAATTAAAACTATGTCCACGTGCAAAGATCCGTTTGGATTATAACTATCATAATTTAGTATGATCTTATCAAAGTCTATGTTATTCTTTAGATAAACAGCCAGATCAAATGTTTTATCAAATGCTATTTTGCCGTCTTCGCCGATAAGTTCATAAACAACAGCTCTTCCATTTGTCTTTAAATAATTAATACCATCAGTAACGTCTAAATCTTCATTTGGGCCTTCCCTATAAAATCCTTCAGAAACAATCATTCTAAACTTTTCAAATGATGCTATGCCTCTTAATCCGGGTGATGAATTAATAGATTGCAACACTTGAGCATGCAAATAATATTGTTTTGCTAGTAATAATTTATCATCACTATCTAAATGACTTATACTCACAGGATCATTGTAACTACCTAAAAATTTAGATAATGTTATGCTATGTGCTAATCTCGTACGACCAGTTATTTCTGATTGAAATGTAGGATCGTATTGCGCGTCTGGAATTACATTTATTTTACGTGCCACTTTGGTATACCTTTGCTTTCGGATTTGATGGACCTATTGCTTCTGTACCTCTTTGCGATGTATTGTTTGCACTAATCGCTCTACCAAATTTTGGTGGTATAGCATTTGTTGCATCTTTTGACACAGTTCCATCTGAAAGTATTTCTCCCATAAATGTTTCGTTAGAAATATTATTAGGATCTCTTAATTTTGATCTTGCAGACTTTGTAGTCAAATCATCTTTAGTTATTCCGCCGTAAGATCTACTTCTATCAACTGAATGTTTTAAATCATCAAATGTATCTACTTCAACTTGTCTTACACCGAATACTGGCGAAGTGTTTAATATAGAATTTAACAGTGCTGCTGTTGGTTGCTCTGTTGTGCTGTTTGTTGCACTGGTTACTGTTGTTTCGTATCCACCGGGAGATGCAGCTCCTACACCAGCTGTTTTTGCTTTATTTGCATCAAGAGCTTCCTTAGCAGTACCTTCTAAACTGCCATGAAATGTTGTTGCGTGCATTGATGTAGAATTAACTCTAGGGATATGTGCAGTATTACCATAAAAGACAATATTATCACCTCCTATTGTACCAACAGGCCCTGCCACTGAAATCTTATCTGCACTAATGCTTGTGTCTGGTGAAGAAGCAATAAATTTAGATTCGCTACTCAACGTTAAAATACCACCAGCATCTAATTCTATTGCGCCTTGAACATTAGTTTCAAGAGTGCCTTTAACCATTATATCTTTATCTTTTAAAACAGTTAGTGCATCAACTCCTAAAATAGTTTCAGCTTTATTTTCTCCTACGGTCATAGTTTTGTTTTTAGATACAGATTCTATTAGAGAGCTTTTAATTGTTTCTTCTTTATTTCCTGTGACATTAACATTAAAATCACCACCAACTTCTAAATCAAAATCACCTGCAACTCTCATTTTTAAATTGCCATTGTATACAACCTCACCATCGCCTTCAACTATGACTTTTTCATTGGCTGCAACTATTCTTAATGTGTTATTTGTTGAACTTAATATAACAGTTCCATCCGCTCTCATTTCAACACCAGATCCAGTTCTATGTCTTATCATGACGCGTTCACGGCCATTAGTGTCATCATACTCGACAACATGACCGGATGCTGTTTCTTTTACTTGATTTTCTGGATATTGTGTTGACGGCTCATCGTTTAATTCAAGATCCATACCGGGAATACTTCCGCCGATATAAACATTTTTAACGCGTGTGCCACGTGCAATATTGTTTACAGATGAAACACCAACATATTCTTTCCTAGGAAATCTTTTATCTGGGTCAGATCTTCCATCATCTGGGTTCTGTATCGATTCTAATTCATTAGGATCAATTTGATCAACTTCTGCCATTATATTCTCCTTAACTTATCTGCAAATGTCTTTACACTTGTATTATCTGTATTAGTTTTGCCGATAATACTATTAAGTTGTTTATTTTTTTCTTTCATGAATGATTGAGCATTTTTAAAGTCAGTATCCATCTTTGCCTTTAAATCACTTTGTGGTAAATTTTCAGCTCCAAATTTAGTTGCAATTGCATTTCTTTCTTCACCATTTAATTGCGCTAATGCAGCTCCAGCTTTATTAGCTGCAGCGTCTACATCATCATTAAATTCTTTACTTTCTAATACTTCTTTAATATTTTGATTTGCTTCAGCAAAAGTTACTGGTTTAGTTATTGTAGATGAAGTTTTAGCTATAGTTGTTGGTTTTGTAATTACTCTTTCAAGTTTAGTTGGAAATTCAGTTAGCTCAGATAAATCATCGTAGCGATAAACGAATCTAAATTTTGATTTTACGGTTTGTCTTACATCAAAAGTGTTCTGTGATGTTGACTTAACTTCACTATTACCATATACACCGCAATCTGGAAATACTGTAAACCAAGCTTTTAAAAATCTATCATAAGTTTCAAACATTTTTGAATTCGGAGTTTTGCCGCCTGAAACAAAAGTAAGTTGAAGACCAGTTTTATAAAATCTTGGATATCCTGTAGGCGTACGAGTTTTATCTATAGGTCTACCTCTTTGCAAAGAGCCATCTGTTAGTATTACATAATGTGAATTCAATCCATAATCATTAGGTTTAATTGATATTCTTTCAAGTGCTGTTTCTGCCGCCGTTTTTCCATCTGATGCAGTATTAGTATCTTTTATTTCTTTTGTAAGTAATTTTAATTGAACTTTTTTAACACCATCATTTATAGCTTTGGCATTAGCTTTCTCTGGAGGACCAGTGAATTTTCGAGTTTCATGAATAAACAGTCCACCGATTGCATCATCGCCTTCACTGTTTGGGCCTCTTGCACTTAACTGAAATTCTTTTATTAGCTCTTCAGTAGAATTAACAAATGCAAATTCGTAGTCGTCTGGAGTAGCATATCCTAAGAAAGCATTTCGATTTTGTAAAAGATATTGAATCTTAGGTGTTTTAATGTTTACTAAATCTCCTTTATTCATATAGCTTGAAACATTAGTTTGAGATCCTCCAACTTCAATCAAGTCTTTTACGTTTCCTTCAAACGCTGAAGTTATAGATGGTGGTGGATTGTCACCAAAAACTTTAAGTCCATTTAATATGTTGCCAAATGCACTTCCTACTTTATTTAATAACGTGCCTATAAATTGTGCAGCTAAATTTTGTTTAGTTCTACCCATTCCTGGAAATCTATCAAGTGGATTTAAATTAAATCCTCCAGAATTTAGCTTTAATTTTAATTTATCTTTGTAGATTCTAGATGCAGTTTGTACCGAAACTAAAGACGGACTTTTTTCTGGCTTAAGTGCTTCAATACTATTTGAAGGACTAACAGAAACGTTAGCTGCAAATGTTCTTAATTTTTGTGGTGAAAGCTTAGGCAAATTTCTTTGCATTTGTTTAAGCAACGAAGCTGGAGCTCCGCTTGTAACAATTCTTTTTAACGTACCTGTTGCGGCTGGATTGCTACCAAGAATCGATGTAAGTTGAGATGTATTTGTAGCTATAGCAGATAAACTTCCATCGCCGACTGTTGAAGTTAATTTTACAGGCATAGCTCTTTTACTTATTGCTTCACCTTCTTTAGCAAATGGGTATAAAGACTTAAATCCTCCTACTTGTTTCAAGCCTCCTATTATTGTTCCTTCGTTACTAATTTTGCTTTCTTGTTGTGCTTCTAGAATATTATTATCAGAAGTATCTACATTCCTTGTTCTTTGTGCATCTGAGTTTACTTTTGTTATAGGAACTATTCTCTTAATTGCATCCGTATCTAAAGGTTCTATGTAGCGAATTTCCACTTGGCCAAAATCTTGCCTTATTGTTAATATACTTGTATCTTCATTAAAAGTATAAAAAAGATCAGGAATATCTTCAAACCTATGTGTAGGGCCTGTATTTTTCATAATCAATTCGCGATACTCAGGATCGATTAACGTCTTAGTTCGAACTTGCTGAACTTGAATTGTTCCTAAAGGTAGTTGTATTTTAGTGCCGGTTGTTACTAATATTGCCATTATACATTCACCAATTTGTTAAAAATTTCTTTAGCAAAGTTAACTCTATCTTCTGTATGTGCTAATGCTTGTAAAGGCCTCTCATAAGAATTTTGAAAAACAATTGTTGCATCTCTTGTAGTTGATGCTTTTCTTAAAAGACCATCTCCTAAATAGCTAAATGTTTCCAATTCGTATTTAGTGAATAACAGCTGCGCACCAAGTGTCAGGTGATTTAAACCTAATGTGTTTGAATATTCTACTAGTTGACCTAATCTGTTTCCGGCAGCTGCAGCTGGATTCCACTGCGCTATGCCTGTAGAGCCTTCATTTGCTGCGACTGCTCTTGGGTTTAGAGTAGGACCAGACTCTTGACAAAAGTTACCTATTATTCCACATGCTTGTTCCATACTGTAATTACCGCCTTCTTCTGAAACAAAAAAGTTGAAAGCTTTCTCAATATTTGAATTACCATCTAAATTTAAATCAATATTACCTTCTCCAGATTTTTTATTAAATGATGGAAAAGTATTATCGGCATCTCCGCTTTGATTAGCGTAAGATTCAATTTTAGGTATAGATCCTACAACTAAAGGCAATTGTGAATTTTTTCCATCTAAGAAGAATCCAAAAACTTGTGCTCTTGGCTTTATACTGCAATTGGCACCTATGCCAGAACTGCCGCCTTCTGTAACAGGTATTATTACTTGAGCCCAAGGTAAATCTGCATTAGGTATTAGTGTTGTATCATGCGTATGTATCCCTTGTATTCTTACTTTTACTCTATCGAGCTTAAGAGGATCATTAACGTCTATGACTAAACCTACGAACCAGCGATTGTGATCACCATAAAACATTTGACTCATAATATTATATCCTCAGTTAATGAACCAAGTTTACCACACAATAAAGTAGTGTTGTAATTTTCATCATCAAAAACGTGCCTTGCTGCACATATTACGTAATCTCCAGATTTCTTACTATCAAATGACAATTTCGTTTGATTTGTAGATGAACTAACAGTATCAACAAATAATATTCTAATAACTTTACCTATAGTGTAATTTTCATCAGCTGTTAAAAATTCTCTACCTTTTACAGTAATCTGAATCGGCGCTTTTGATAAGAATGATTTTAAAGATGCTGCTATTATTTTTCTTTTATGATTACTTGCAGAATTGTCGTCTTGGTAACTTCTAAAGTTACTTAATCCATTTTCATATGCACCACTTTGTGATATCTGTGTTATCGAACGAGAATTATATTTTGAAATTTTTTGATCTTTTAATTTATAATCAGGAGCATAAACAAATCTTTCATTTTCTCCTCCTAATAAATTATTTTTAGCTAAATCTTGGAAGACCTCCTCAACATCAAACTTTACTCTATACGGAGCAGCTGTCATAGTATTATAGAAATAGTATTCACCTCCAACTAAACCTTCACTAATTATTGAGCGTAAATCTTCATTATCAGAAATTTTAAAATCTATTATATTATAGTATTTTCGTGGCCCGATCTGAGCTGTATTTAAACTAGGTGCGTATATAAAAGGAACACTTTTATTAAGTACTGGATCTTCTAGCATGTTACCTAAATCTCTCATAATTAAATTATCTACGCCTAAAACTGAATAAAGATAATAAGGCATTCCAGTTTCACTTACTGCTCTTTTCTTTAACCAATCACATGCCTCAAGAGGATTTAAATTTGGTATAATAACTTTTAAATCATTCACAGATTCAGTGCCTAAAGACAACAAATCTTTTTCTATGTATTCACTTAATATCTTAGAAATAATTTTACTTGCAGAACCGATATACGATCTACTTATATTTTGCAATGAAGATTTAAATACATGGTATTCGACACAATGTAACATAACAGCATCGGTAGCTTCATCAGCTCTTGTAACACTTTCAATTTTATTAATCAAAAAGTCTTTTTTGATAGTAAAGCCTTCATTTCTTTCTTCTGATTGACATATTTCTAAAGTTAATTTCTCACCACCTTGAAAATCCATATCTTGCAAAAGATTTGTAGTATCAGCAAAGACAACTTCTGCAGTCAAATATGATTTTTCAATATGTTCAAATATTTGAAATGACGATATCAAACGCTTTATGTCGACAGATAAGTCAACATTTCTATCACTGTTTGTTATTTCAGCAGATAGTAACTGATAGTCACTTCTCGTTTCAATTGCTAATTCAGACACGCTATTCTCTTACAGCTTTTTTATAACCAGATACAATATTATTTATTAAGTTCGGTCTAATGACTCTTATTTGTCTAAGACTTTCATTAACATTAAAATAAGCTTGTTCATTTGTAATTTCATTTTTTAGTGCACCTGGTGCAAGTAAATCGCCCGGGTTAGTTCCATTTGCACTATCAACACCTAAATCAACTATGCCACCAGATGTGTCAGTATAGTAATTTGCAGCGTTATGTTCATCAGAACTTGAAACTGCTATAATAGATTCTAAAACGCCACTTGAATTGGTAGATGTAATAGTTTCACCTGATGTTCTGAAAGATGGTTTACCTTCAACGACGATTTGGCCTAAATCTAGATTTCTTCTTATAATTGTTCCGCTAGCACCAGATGTATTGCCAGTTATAGTTTGACCAACTTTAAACTTAGTTGAAATATTTTCTCTTGTAGTTATTACAGTATTAGGAAATATTTTTTTAATATAAGTTTGAAACTCAACATTGTTTAAAGGCCAGCCTTGTTGTCTTATGTTATCATTTAACAGATATAATGTCCAATAATACAATGGTGTATCATACAATTCAATAGAAACTTGGTCAGGCCTATATCCTTCTTGTATAGTATAAAAAGTTAAAAATGCAATATCGTCTTTTACTTGATCTATTATATCTACATATTTTGATAGATTTTGAATTAAAGTTGGTTGTGCTTCATTGCCAAAATTATAAAAGACGTCTTGAAAATCTTTAAAATATTTCATTAGTAGCCTGCCTTTATATCTTTTTTGTTTAGAGTTTTATATTCAACAAAACTTAATGTTAAATCAACTTCATTCGGTTGACCGTCTCTTCTAAAAGCTCCTCCAGTTGGATTTATTGAAGTACTAACATTACGTAAATAACAAAAGTCTAGTTTTGGAATATTCCTATTAGGTACACCATTATAATTAAATTGTATTTGGAAAACGTTAGGAAATTTAAATCCGATATCTGCAGATATTTCAGCAATTTCATGAATTCCGGGGTACATTTCTTCTCTAAAGTGCTGAACTATCTGTCTTATTACCTCTGCTTCTAACTGAGAACGAGCAATCATCTTAAACTGAAATGTAAATTCACGTAAACCTACGCCTCTAAATAAAGCTCTTATATTTGGATTAATTATTGTTCTATTTTGAAGTGTCAATGCATTAGCTACACCGGAATTTATCATTGAACCTTTGTCAATAACTCGAGCTAAACCAACTCTGAATGCAGCTTCCGAAAGTTTTTGATTACCTCTTACAGCATCAAACATACTTACTAAACCGTTATTAAATTCTCCTAATATTGATTCAAGAGCTCCACCACCTTGATTCATTGCTCCTTCAACAGCTCCACCAAAAGCACCTAATGATGCATTATCATATTGCGCATTATCGTTAAATTGCATCGTGACAGGAAAATACATATCTACTATTGGAGTGTTTCTTACAGGTTTAAACTCAACACCTCCCATAAGATGTTTGCTAGTTTGCTTTACAAATCGGGATCCTGCAACTTTATCTTTTCCACTTTTTGCAAAATCACTAACGATTTTGGTTAATGACGTCTTGTTTGCTCCAGTTGCAGCCGAACTGCCCGTAGCAGACGCTGCAGCAGCTGATGGTCCATCTATTCCTGCGTTAGCTGTACCACTATTTCTTCCAGCATAGCCAAAACTATCAACTTGAGCTCGTACATCTTGGGTTTTTGCAGAGGATTCTAATAAACTTTTTAAATTATCACTTGCAACTTTATCAAAGTTTTTTTGACTTTCACCATCAATACTAGGTTGCAGTGAAAACATTCTAAATTGAACTCTAGCTTGATACGCTGGATTATCAGTTTCAAGAGGGTATTTTAAATCAGATCTTTGTCTAGACCCAAACAATCCGCTTATCAATCCTTCTAATGATTTTCCGGCTGTTCTAAGTTGACCAGATAAATCATCAAAATTTAAATTTCTAAATCCGTCACCTGCTTCATTTATTCCTACCTTCGGTCCACTTCCGCCAAAAGCATCTAACCCTGGAAAAGCACTCCCTGGTAGTACTTCGCCATTAGGGCCAACTTTATTAAGTGTTGTGGTTGATACACCTGTTAATCCGATTTCTGACATGATAATCCTTATAGATATAATTAAATATTATTTTTCTATTTATAACAAAAATATGGCTTATTCAGGTAGATATACAATCAAAAATGCATCCAAGTACAAGGGTGACGCGTCCAATATAATATATAGGTCGTTGTGGGAAAAGGCTGCATTTCAGTGGTGCGACAAGAATCCTAAAGTAAAGCAATGGAGTTCTGAAGAAATTGTAGTGCCATATTACTATGAAGTAGATAAAAGGTACCACAGATATTTTGTTGATATGAAAATAGTGTTTGAAGATAAGACATTACTAGTTGAGATAAAACCAGAGAAAGAAACTCTTCCGCCTGCAGGCCCGCGAAGAACTAAGCAGTATATATCTGAAGGCTTATCGTATGTTAAGAATATGAATAAGTGGGAAGCAGCTACAGAATACGCAAGAGATCGTGGCTGGCAATTTCAAATATGGACAGAGAAAACATTACAAGAAATGAAGTTACTAAAAGGACCGGTTCCGGGAAAACTAAAGAAGCTAACACCATATAAACCATTTCGAAAAAAGCGTAAGAAAAAGATATAAATAGATTCATGAGTAACTTATTTCAAAAATTAGAACTTGAAGCTTTTCGTGCAGGCATTAATCCTCGTACACAAGAATCGCGTGATTGGTTTCGTAAAAGAATTCAAAGACTCACAAGAGTTAACCGCGATGCTTTAATGAGAGAAGATGAAATTAATCGTAGAGCATCTCATAGTTATGGCTCTATGTTTATGTACTTTTATGATCCTAAGCATAAAGACAAATTACCTTTCTATGATAGGTTTCCATTAACTATACCAGTTGAACCGGCTCCCGGCGGATTCAGAGGAATCAATTTACATTATCTTCCTCCAGTGTTAAGAGCAAAGTTTTTAGATGCATTATTAGATGCAACTAATAACAAAAAATATGATGAATCTACAAGATTTAAATTAACATACGATTTGTTAAAAGGTGCACGTAAAATGAGATATTTTCAGCCGTGTTTCAAACATTATTTGCTTGCACACGTTAAATCGCGATTTGCTGAAGTACCAGCACCTGAATGGGAAATAGCAGCATTTTTACCTACTGCGCAATGGGAGAAAGCATCTGCAGGAACAGTTTATCAGAATTCAAGGATGAAAGTAAATGGCTAATAGTATTGAAGATCTTAAAGCATTAATGAACACCAAGATGGGTTTTGCAAGACCTAATAAATTTTTAATTACATTACCTAGTGTAGGAGTTGGTGGTGGTTTACTTAATGGTATAGTAGGAGCATTCAGTGGAATAGGTGGAGGAGCGAGTCCAAGAGAATTAAACATCTTGTGTTCAAACGCAACTATGCCGGCAAAACAGATATTAACTAATGATAGAAGAATTGGAATGGAATACCAAAAAGTAGCTTATGGTTATGCAGTTGATGACGTAAGTATGACTTTTTATTTAATGAACGATTATGGAGTAAAAGATTATTTTGATAGTTGGAGAAGCACTATACTTGATGAAACAGGACAAGCATCTAACTATAAAAATGAATATGCTAAAACAGTAACTATACATCAATTAAGACAACCATTGAAAGGTTTTAGCAAACAATTAGGACCTATAAGATTTAATGCAGGTATTGGTGGTGGAAGTGTCTATTCAGTAGATTTACTTGAAGCTTTTCCAATAGCATCTAGTGCAATTGAATTGAATAATGATCTTGATGGTTTAGTGCAATTGACTGTAACATTTGCATATACGAACTGGAGAAGAGCCAGTGGTGTACAGAACTTTATCAATATGGATATTGATACACCATTAGGCGGAATTGATATAATATAAGGAGTAAAATATGGCGTTGCCAGTATTATCTAACGATAAACCAATGTATGAGGTAGTAGTACCTTCATCACAAGAAACGTTTAAGTTTCGACCTTTTCTTGTTAAAGAACAGAAAAGTCTATTAATAGCATATGAATCTCAAGATCCTAAACAGATTTTAAATTCTATGTTAAATTCAATAGAAGAATGCGTACCTGAATTAAAGATTGACGAACTAGCAACTTTTGATGTTGATTATATATTTACTCAGATAAGAGCTAAATCAGTTGGTGAAACTGCTACTGTACTTTCTGCATGTGTGGAATGTAATGAGCAAAATGAAGTTAAAATAAATTTAGAAGATATTACAATGCAATCATCTAAAATTAAATCAAAAAATATTCCAATAACAGATTTAATAAGTGTGCAAATGAAATATCCAACATATAAAGATATGATAGCTAATCCAGATTATCTTAAACAGGATGGTTCACAGACCGAAGTGTTATTTAACTCTATAATGAGCTGTATGTACTCTGTTCAATCTGGTGATGATAATATTATTATTAGTCAAGAACCTATTACTGAAGTTGAAAAGTTTATAAACTCATTAACTAATAACCAACTAACTAAAATTACGCAATTCGTTGAAGATATGCCAACCATAACACATCAAGAAGAGTTTAATTGTGTAAAGTGTAATCATAAAAACACTGTAGAACTGAAAGGCTTACAAGATTTTTTTTAATTAACCTCTCTCATGAAACCTTGGAGAATTACTTCAAGACTAATTTTTTGATGATGCAACATTTCAACTATTCTTTATCTGACTTAGAAGGAATGTTACCGTGGGAGAGAGAGGTATACTTAATGTTATTAAATGAGCACTTAGAAGAAAGAGCACGAGAGGAACAGAGGCAAGCAAGATGACAACATTAGCAGAAGTCAATGCAACTTTAGGCGTAACTAATTTAGCGCTGTCAGGCGTAGCAAAAGAGCAGAAAGAAACAAATAAAGGTATTTCTAGATTTGTTGAATTCATGCAAGATAAAGATACACGTGATAGAAGAGAAGATATTGAAGATAGGCGTGAACGTAAAGCTTCAGTTATAAGCAGAGTTGGCGCTGGTGCTGGTGCAGTAGGAAGTGGCGCAGTTAACTTAGGCAAAAAAGGATTCGGTTTAGGTAAAGACTTGTTTTCGAAATTAGGTAGTGTTTTACCAGTAGGTCTTGCTGGAGCATTTTTAACAAGTCTATTCGGATCTAAGCTTTTTAGAGGAGGTATTGCTGGCCTTGGATTTATGTTTGGTGATCAAATTGCTGAAATGCTGGCTGGGCCTGATGCAAAAAAAGAAGTTAAAGACATGCTAGGTGGAGCTATAAAAGGTGGAGCTCTTGGATTTTTACTTGGCCCTAAATTCGGTGCAATTGGTTTTATCTTAGGTGGTTTACTAAAAAATGATACAGTAGACAAAGAAGCCGGTAGGTTACTGGATAATTTAGGAAAGCTAGGTATTCAATTTCCTAAATTATCAGGAATATTCACAGGAATATCCGACGCTGTAGGTAGTGGATTAAAGAGTATTAATAATTTAATTGAAGGAACAAGTGAGGATAAAGCTGGAGACATAGGAAAGGCAATGTTACTCGTAGGTGGAGTGGCTACGCTCTTAATGCCGGGTAAAATGGCTGGACTTGTTTTAGCTTTAAGTAAAAGATTACTAATGACTCCTGCAGGATTAGCTATAATGGCAATTGCTGGAAGCGGTGCAGCTATCAATATGTTAATGGGTAATGATGTTGGTGATCCTTCTGGTTTTATTGGATCAGCCGCTACAGCCGCAACCGGTTATGGTTTATATAAAGGAATAAAGTCGAAAAGCGGCCTGCCGGGTGTATCAGGTTCTGCAGTTTCTAGACTACCAAAAAGTTCAGTTCCTAATGCAGGTGGACAGAGTGCTTTAGCGAGAATGTTTGGTCTACTAAAGACTGGTGCAAAAGGAGCATTTGGACTTATGACATCTGCAACCGGTGCGGCTATATTAGTTCCATTAGCAGCAGTTGGTGTTACAGAAGCTTTATTTGGTGATGAGTTAAGAGCAGAAAATGAACAAAATAAACAAAAGATAAATGCATTAAAATCTTCTGGAAAAACAACCGTACAAGGTAAAGAATTTTTTACTGGTACTCGCGGCTTTATGGAAGATTTTTCATATGATAGAGATGGAATGGGTTTTCTTAAATTAGGCAAAAGTGAAACACAGAAAGCAATGACTTTAGATGAATTGAATGCTTTAGATGATAAGTATCGTAAAAAGTTTAATAATGTAAACAATATAAGTAAACTTGTACCAAAGAATTTAGTTGAAACGTCTATGAAGGGTTTTGAAGATTTTACACCTGCTACAGCAGAAACCGCTGGTGATGTTAATATGGTAAATTCGAATAATAGAACAGTGACTACAAACAACAGCGCCGGAGTAGTATTAGATAACGCCGGCGCTATTGATAGACAAGATAATCTAAGTAATCAGATTAAAAATCCTAGTAATTTATTCTAAGCATCTTCTTTCGCTAACTTAGCAAAATAAGACATAGTGTCTTCATCTTCAGTGCTGATTTCTTCAACAGTAACAGGTTCCATTGCAGCTACTGGATCATTCATCTTGATTTCTTCTTTTACTGAATATGAACCTGCATTCATTTCTTCACCAAGAACTCTCATCAATTTAGCTTTAAGTTCATCATATGTCTTGTAGTTCTTTGGATTAGTGAACTCAGTAATATCGTGCATTTGGTTATACACTTCTTCAAGTTTAGCTTCATCGCTTTCAAGAAAAGGAGATGGAGAAGCAAACTCTGACTTATCATAGTTTCTATAACCTTCAACATTTCTTATCTTAAGTTTGAAGTTAGCACCTTCCCAAAAATCAAATGCATCCATTGGAGTTTCATCTGCAAACTCCGGATTCATTTTATCCATAATCTTATCGAAGATTTTCTTTCCAAATTTATATAGAAATACTTTACCTTCGTTTTGAGGTGCTGATGGATCTTGAACTACATATATGTTTGTAGCATAATGTAATCTTCTTTTTTGAGATCTTGCTTTTTCTTTGTCGGCATCAATACCAGAATTCCAAAGCCTTGAATTCAATTCACCAACTGGATCAGTTTGACTTATTGATGTAAGTGAGTTTTCAATATACCATAAACCAGTTGGACCTTTAAAGCCGTGATCCCAATATCTTACAAATGGTATTGCACCATCTTTACCGGGCAGGAATCTGATAACGGCATAACCATTACCTGCTTTATCAACTGTAGGTTTCCACACTCTTTCATCTACGTAAGACTTTTGTTCGCCTCCGCCAACGGATTGTGCTGCTTCTATAATTTTATTGATGTTTGAACCGCGATTGCGTTTTAATGTTTCAAATGACATAGTATTGTCTCCTTATTTGCTGAAATATTAACTGTATTATTACATTGTGTAGTATTATATATACGACTACTCAAATAGTGATGAGTCAATGGAATTCTTTTTAGGTAAAAAATTTAAGTCCATTGCCTCTGCTTCAAGCTTATCTCTAATAACTGGTGATATGAATTTTTTTACATCTTCAGGTTCAATATCATTTGTTTCACAAACTTTTAATATTGCATCCATATAGGGTATTTTCATATCAACAGCAGTACTTTCAATAAGCTTTGTAAATTTAGACTTTGTTAAAAATTGTTCTTCTATTTT